>Ga0209369_1000054_pt1 | contig 280803 bp, 252 predicted proteins | sample EBPBio142010_DNA_FD_185865 | JGI IMG/M metagenome (GOLD analysis project Ga0209369, IMG submission 185865) | Wastewater treatment Type I Accumulibacter community from EBPR Bioreactor in Madison, WI, USA - Reactor 1_10/4/2010_ DNA (SPAdes)... | ecosystem: Engineered > Bioreactor > EBPR >...
GCTTTCCCCTTGCTTTATTAAAATGAAAAAAGGACTGTGCATAGTATTACTTGTAGCGGTATTCTTGAACAAAGGATATGGGCAGAATTTTATTCAGAACGGAAGTTTTGAAGATACATTGCAATGTCCAGATGGGCCGGGACAATATGCTTACGCAATTGGTTGGTCAGGTTTTAATTCATGCGACTACCTTAATTCATGTGCCGTTTTTAATGTCAATCCTTATTTTTATAATTTATGTCCTACCGCCCCCCAAAATGGTGCTGCAATTATGGGTATAGGTTTTTATGTAATTCCTGCTATTGATACATTGAGAGAGATTTTAACAAGTACATTAATAACGCCGTTGTCAAAAGATGAATTCTATTGTTTCTCTATGTTCGTAAAACCTTCAATGCGGGCAGAATACTTTACAGATGCTTTACACGTGGTATTTTCTGAACATAATATTGACTTTGCACCTATGATTTATTCAGGTATTTATACTAGCCAACCTAAAATAAAGGTTAATAAAATATTGAAGGATACTGTAAATTGGATAGAAATAAAGGGTGGGTTTTATGCTGATTCTGCGTATAAAAATATCTATATTGGCAATTTAGAAAATGGTAGTGGAACAGCAGAATACAATACGAATCATCAATCTCCTATTTTAGACAAAAGCACTTTATATGTAATAGACAATTTAAGGCTAGAAAGACTTGAAAAACCGGTATTTCAATACACCATTGCTTGCGAAGATTTACAAGCCGCGGTAAATGGTGCCGACAGCGTACGCTGGTACCGCAACGGGCAGCTGTTTTCGCAGCAGCCCGGTATTCTACTCCCCGATATACAAACGGGCGAGAGCCTCATGGCCGAGTATTTTCTGTGTAACTACACCTTTACCGATACGCTCACCGTACTGCCCTGCACGGTGCCGGAGCCGGAGTTCCCCAATATCATTACCCCCAACGCAGACGGGGTAAACGATGTATTCGTAATAGAACAACTGGCCGCCGGCAGTACGCTGGTTATCTACAACCGCTGGGGCAGCGATGTTTTCCGCAGTACAAACTACGTCAACACCTGGCAGGGCCAAACCGAAACGTTCGGAAGTGAAACCCAAGTAAGCGACGGCACGTATTTTTATGTATTCATCACCCCGGAAGGGAAACAGTATAAGGGGACGGTAACGGTGGTGAGGTGATTAATTTGAAAATTTGGTGATTTGAAAATTTGATGATGGAACTATTGCCTGATAACGATTAACCGGAGCGAAGCGGAGCATGGAGTGAAACGGAATAGATAACAACAATTAAACAGTTAAACAAAGAAAACGAAGGGGAGTTGCATACCGGTATCGGTGTGCATCACCTGATGAAAGGGGTCTATTTTTATGAAATACAAACCCAAAGCGGTAAACTTCAGAACGGAAAGTTAATATTGATAACAAATTAAAACAGGCAGGCAAGGGGAGAGTTTGGCTTTCCCCTTGCTTTATTAAAATGAAAAAAGGACTGTGCATAGTATTACTTGTAGCGGTATTCTTGAACAAAGGATATGGGCAGAATTTTATTCAGAACGGAAGTTTTGAAGATACTATTACTTGTGCAACTTTGATAGAAAATCATCTTACACATTGGAAAAGTATAAATTCAGCTGATTGGTTCAGCCCTTGCATCGGAATAACAGATTTGTGGCCAGAAATAAATTTTTTAAACCCTACCTTACCCGTCAGCGGCAGCAATATTGCCGGGTTTGGATTTGCTCATAATGCAACGATTCCTGATTATTATGAGATGCTTTATCAACCTCTTTTGGCAGAGTTGGAACCGAGTCAATTTTATTGTTTTTCGTGTTGGATTAAATCAGGTAAAAAACATGGCTATGTTTCTAATTTCATTCAGGTTTATTTTTCTGTGAATGAAATCGATTCTTCAGTTCTCTTGGGCGGAAACCTCAATCCCCAAGTTGTTCACCCGAATATTGTTGAAGATTACATAAACTGGACCGAAATCAAGGGCGGTTTTATTTCAGATTCAGCTCTCAAAATAATGTATATAGGTCCTATATCTCATCAAAGTATACAAACATCTTCGAATCCATTCAGCTCAGATATTCTTTTAAAAGATTTCTCGTATTATTTTTTGGATGAGATTTCTTTGTTTAAAATGAATGTGCCATTATTCAGTAGCAGTTTCACCTGCGAATCAGGTCAGTTATCGGCTTCCGTTTCCGGTGCCGACAGCGTGCGCTGGTACCGCAACGGGCAGCTGTTTTCGCAGCAGCCAACCATACTACTTACCGATATACAAACCGGCGAGAAACTAATGGCCGAGTATTTTCTGTGCAACTATACCTTTACCGATACGCTCACCATACCGCCCTGCACTGTTCCGGAGCCGGAGTTCCCCAATATCATTACCCCCAATGCAGATGGGGTAAACGATGTATTCCTAATAGAACAACTGGCCGCCGGCAGTACGCTGGTTATCTATAACCGCTGGGGCAACGAGGTTTTCCGTAGTACAAACTACGCCAACACCTGGCAGGGCCAAACCGAAACGTTCGGAAGTGAAACCAAAGTCAGTGACGGTACGTATTTTTATGTATTCATCACCCCGGAAGGGAAACAGTATAAGGGAATGATAACTGTCGTTAAGTAGAGGTTTAAAAAGAACAAGGATAAAGGAGCAAGGATGAAGGACAGTTTAATGTGATGATTAACCAATGTGCTGATGTGCTGATGATACTATTGCCTGATCCACGATAGCTATCGGGGTCCTGCCTATTAACAAATAACGAATAACAGACAACCAAATAATGTGCTGATTATGGGATGTGCTGATCTAACAATTAATTTGAAAATTTGGTAATTTATTACGCTACGGTTACTCCCTTTGGTCGTGCGTTGCATGCTACGCTACGCTCCGGAAAATTTGAATATGGAACTATTGCCTGATCCCCGATAGCCATCGGGGTATTGCCTATTGCCTGATCCCCGATAGCCATCGGGGTATTGCCTATTGCCTGATCCCCGATAGCCATCGGGGTATTGCCTATTGCCTGATAACAATTAACCGGAGCGAAGCGGAGCATGGAGTGAAACGGAATAGATAACCATTAACCATTAACAATCAACCAACCAACTACTTAAACGCATTTAAACCGGTAACATCCATACCTGTTATGAGCAGGTGGATATCGTGTGTGCCTTCGTAGGTTACCACCGATTCCAGGTTCATCATGTGGCGCATGATGCTGTATTCGCCAATGATTCCCATGGCGCCCAGCATTTGGCGGGCATCGCGGGCTACGGTGAGTGCCATGTCCACATTGTTTCGTTTGGCCATGGATATTTGCGCAGGGGTAGCTCTGTTTTCGTTTTTGAGTACACCCAAACGCCATACCAATAACTGGGCTTTGGTGATTTCGGTAATCATTTCGGCCAGTTTTTTCTGCTGTAACTGAAAACCGCCGATAGGCTTACCAAACTGAATACGCTCTTTTGAGTATCTCAAGGCCGTATCATAACAGTCGAGTGCCGCGCCTATGGCTCCCCATGAAATTCCGTAGCGGGCACTGTTCAAACAGCCAAGCGGCCCTTTGATTCCTTTTACGTTAGGAAGAATATTGGCTTTGGGAACACGTACGTTGTCAAACACCAGCTCGCCGGTGGCAGAGGCGCGTAAGGACCATTTGCTGTGCGTTTCGGGGGTGCTGAAACCTTCCATGCCACGCTCCACAATCAAGCCTTGAATTTCGCCGGCTTCGTTTTTGGCCCAAACTACGGCGATATCGCAAAATGGGGCGTTTGAAATCCACATTTTCGAACCGTTCAGAATGACATGGTCACCGTCTTCCTTAAACCAGGTGGTCATACCGCCCGGATCGGAACCCTGGTTGGGTTCAGTCAGTCCGAAACTTCCCATCCATTCGCCTTTGGCCAGTTTGGGCAAGTATTTTTTACGCTGTTCTTCGCTTCCGTAGGTGTAAATGGGATACATAACCAGTGAAGACTGAACGGAGGCGGTAGAACGGATGCCGCTGTCGCCGCGTTCCAGTTCCTGCATGATGATTCCGTATCCAATCTGATCCAAACCGCTTCCACCGTATTCGGCCGGAATGTAGGGGCCAAAAGCACCGATTTCGGCTAAACCTGGAATCAGGTGTTTGGGGAAAGCAGCCCGCTGGGCATAATCCTCAATAACCGGCGAAAGTTCTTTTTTTACCCATGAGCGCACGGTTTCGCGAATCAGGCGGTGTTCTTCCGTAAGAAGTTCTTCTGTCAGGTAATAATCGTGAAATTCAAATTTATCTGCTGCCATGTGAATATGGTTTTATCAATCATTTTATTTGCGGCTCTGTTCAAATAAACAAGAAGAACAGTATCCGGTTTTACATTTTATAAAATAAGCATGGCATCGCCATAAGCAAAGAGGCGGTATTTTTCCTCGATGGCGGTTTTGTATGCTTTTTCGCACAGTTCAACGCCGGCAAATGCCGAAACCAACATATACAGGGTTGATTCGGGCTGGTGGAAGTTAACCACCATGCAATTGGCAATGCTGAAATCGTATGGCGGGAAGATAAATTTGTTGGTCCAACCGCTGAAGGGTTTTACATGGTTATCGGTAGAAACGCTGGTTTCAACGGCGCGCATTACCGAGGTGCCGATGGCACAAACCCGTTTACGGTTATCAATGGCTTTGTTGATGCGGTCGGCGGCGTCTTGTGTGATGATGCACTCTTCGCTGTCGGTTTTGTGTTTGGTTAAGTCTTCTACCTCAACCGGTCTGAATCCGCCAAGCCCCAGGTGCAGGGTAATTTCGGGGAAGTCAACCCCTTTAATTTCGAGGCGTTTCAGCAGTTCGCGGCTGAAGTGTAAACCGGCCGAAGGGGCAGTAACGGCGCCTTCGTTTTTGGCGTAAAAATTCTGGTAACGCTCAAAATCCAACTGATCGGGTTCACGGGTAATGTACTCGGGTAAATGCGGCACACCCATGCTGTACAGCACGTTTTTAAATTCATCGTGGGTTCCGTCGTACAGGAAACGCAGTGTTCTTCCGCGCGAGGTGGTATTGTCAATTACCTCGGCTACCAGCATATCGTTATCACCGAAATACAGTTTATTTCCGATGCGGATTTTGCGGGCCGGGTCTACCAGTACATCCCAAAGTTTGCTTTCGGCATCCAGTTCGCGCAGCAGCACCACCTGAATTTTGGCTCCCGTTTTTTCCTTGTTTCCGTACAAACGTGCCGGGAAAACTTTGGTATTATTGAGAATCATGGCATCCCCGTCGTCAAAATAGTTGAGAATGTCTTTAAACAGTTTATGCTCAATTTTACCCGTTTTGCGGTCAATAACCATCAAACGAGATTCATCACGATTGTCGGTAGGACGCTGTGCCACCAGTGTTTCTGGATACTTAAACTTAAAATGAGAAAGCTTCATATGGATATAATTCCCGTTAATTGGGAGTGCAAATGTACGTTCAAAGTGGGTCTAAAAAGAAATATATCAGTAGGTTAAGTAGTCAATAGGTTGATAATCCGCATGAAGGGTATGGGAATGGGGATGAATTTTAGTTAATGAATGTTAAATGAGTAGTATTGGGTATTGAGTATTTGGTATTGAGACGAGGGGAAAATGACGTTGAACAAGCGAACATTTAAACACCCGAACAACCCAAACGGAGCGCAGCATGCAACGACAGCGGAATAATCAAACAACCGAACAAAATAGTATTGAGTATTTGGTATTGAGTATTTAGACGAGGGGAAAATGACTTTGAACAAGCGAACAATAAAACACTCGAACAACCCAAACGGAGCGCAGCATGCAACGACAGCGGAATAATCAAACAACCGAACAAAATAGTATTGAGTATTTGGTATTGAGCAAAGCAAAGCGGCGCACGAGTGTAACGAGCTAATTTAGAAGAGTGGCTTAGGTTATCACCAAGCGAACGGATGCTTTACAGTTAAACATTCGAACAAGCGAACATCCAAACACTCGAACAACCAAACCGGTGCGCAGCGGAGCATGCAGCGCAGCGAAATAATTGCCTAATGCCTGATAACAATTAACCGATAACAGATAACCAATCCACAACAACCAAACAGTCAAACAGTCGAACAACCCTTATTCCACTTCGTTTTGCAACAAATCGTAAAAATCGGCGGGTTGAAGGGCGTTTTCGAGCAGGTAGGGACCTATTTCAGTGCGGCAGAGTTCTTTGAGGTAGGCGCCGCTGTTCAAGCGTTTGCCAAAATCGTTGGCGATGGAACGGATATACGTACCTTTTGCACAGCTGATTTTTACATCTACCTCCGGAAAACGGATGGCCGTGATTTCAAAACGGGTGATTTCAATCTGCCGTGGACTAATTTCTACTTCTTTTCCCTTGCGTGCAAACTGGTAGGCTTTTTTACCACCTATTTTGATGGCCGAGTAAATGGGCGGATACTGTTCACTGATTCCCAAAAAGCTTTGGGCTGTTTCATGAATGCGTTCCGTTGTTATGTGTGCTGTTTCGTAGCCAAATTCCGGCTCGGTTTCTAAATCGAATGAAGGTGTTACGGCGCCCAGCACGAAAGTGCCCGTATAGGTTTTGGGTAAACCCATGTACTGGTTAATCTGCTTGGTTTCTCGCCCCGTACAGATAATAAGCAGTCCGGAAGCAAGCGGATCTAGGGTGCCGGCATGCCCTACCTTGATTTTTTCTTTGTGAATGCGCTGTGCGGCCTTGCGTATACCGTAAACGGCATCGAAAGAGGTTATGCCCTTGGGTTTGTTTACAAGAAGCATTTTGCCTTCTTTCAATTCGGTTATAAACATGCCACAAAGGTAATCAGCCGTTCCGAAACAGAAAATCAGGCCTTGATTTCCTCCGGAAGTCCGCAGGCACGGTCAATACAAATATACTTGAGCAGCTTGCCCTCCACATACCGGTTTTGGAACAGCGGATGTTCGGCCGGTTCGTTACTGGCGGCAATAAAGCTGTAGGGATGAAGTTCAGATAATGCGCGGGCTGCTTCCAGTGTTGCGTTTTTACCTACGAAAACAGTTTCGTTCAGTTTGTCCTGTAATTGCAGCAGCATGGCCCAGTTGGAGTAGCCCGGGCCGTAAGAACCCATTTCGGGTTTAATTTGTTCAGCCATGCCTACAGCCATGTTTTCCCATTCAGGACGGTTCAGCAGGCGTCCGGCCCTAAACAGGTTCAGGGCCATTTGGCTATTTGAAGCGGGCATTACGTTATCCTGGGTTTCGTAAGTTTCGGCAGCCAGTGCGGGCTGGTCAGATGCCCGAAACCGGAACAGGTTTTTTTGGGGTTCATAGAATCGGCTTACGGCCTCATCTAAGAGTTGTCCGGCTTTATCGGCATAAGTTAAGTTGAAAGATACTTCGGCCAAATTCAGGGCCGCCTCGCTGAGAAAGGCAAAATCTTCGAGAAAGGCTGGAATTTTGGCTTCTCCGTTTTTGTAGCTACGCATCCAGCGGCCTTCTTTTTTCATGCGTGTTTCCAGAAACTGCCAGGTGTTTTCGGCCAGTTCAAGGTATGCGCATTTGCGGGTATACCGGTAGGCATGGCACAAACCCGAAATCATGAGGGCATTCCAGGAAAGCAGAATTTTATCGTCGGCGCCGGGGCGGATACGCTTGGAACGTGCCTGAAGCAGTGTTTGTTTGATGCGCTCTTTCTGGATTTTCCATTCACCGGCATCCAGTTGGAAGGTGCGCACAAAAGTATCGTCGTCGGTTTGGCGCATGAGGATGTAGTTGCCGTCTTCCCAGAATCCTTCGGCATTTACGTTGTAGTATTCACGGGCCATTTCAAAATCTTCGCCCAGCAGTTCCTGCAATTCGTCATATTTCCAAACGTAGAATTTTCCTTCCACGCCTTCGCTGTCGGCATCCAGGGCACTAATCCAGCCGCCGTCGCTGCCTTTCATTTCACGTTCGCAAAAGCGTATGATTTCATGCACCGTTTCTTCAAACATGGGTTCCTTAAATGCCGCAAATCCTTCGGCGTAAAGCGAAATTAACTGCGCATTGTCGTACAGCATTTTTTCAAAATGGGGTACTTTCCAGTATGCATCAACCGAGTAGCGGGCAAAACCGCCCCCAATTTGATCGTAAATGCCGCCGTAGGCCATCATTTTCAAAGTAAAAAGTGTATGTTCCCGAACGGTTTTATCACTGGTATCCAGGGCGTGGCGGAGCAAGAAACGGTAATTATTGGGCAGGGGAAATTTGGGGGCTTTGCGCGGACCGCCGAAATCTTCATCGAAGCCATTTTTCCATTTGCTTACCATGTTTTCCAACAGTTCATGGGTTGAACCGGTTTGGGTGCCGGTGTTTTGGGCTACCGGTTCTCCTTTTTGCATGGCTGCGCTCAACTTTTCGGCGTACTCATACATTTTAGCCCGGTCATTGGTCCAAATATCCACCAGGGTTTCCAGGCTTTGTTTCCATTTTTCTTTCGGAAAATAGGTTCCCCCGTATACGGGCCGTCCATCGGGCAAAATAATGCAGCTGAGGGGCCAGCCTCCGCGTCCGGTCATGAGCTGCAGGGCATTCATATACACATGGTCAATATCCGGACGTTCTTCGCGGTCAACTTTAATATTGATAAAATGGGCGTTCATGAGTTCGGCACAGGCTTGGTCTTCAAAAACCTCGTGTTCCATTACATGGCACCAATGGCAGGCCGAATAGCCTATGGATACCAGCACCAGTTTGTCTTCTACCTCGGCTTGCCGTAAAAATTTTTCGTGCCAGGGAACCCAGTTTACCGGATTTTGGGCATGCTGCAAAAGGTAAGGACTGGTTTCGAACTGTAATGCGTTGGCCATGATACTAAAATTGAAGCCCAAAGGTAGGGTTAAAGCCCCGCATACGGAGGCCTGGAAACCGGAAATTAAAATTTATTTATGGATGTATCTATCGTCTTTGTTTGAACGTTTTGTAAAAATTGGTGTATGTTTATTCACGCATGAAACTAGTGGCCCTGCAAAAATACCTGTTCCGTTTTTCCTGGTTTTGGATAGCCCTGGGCTGTTTATTTTTGTTTTTTACCACCAGTGTTTACCTCAGTTTTAGGGATGATATTCATTTTTTACTGGTAAAGCAGGATTTGATTGGCGATTGGGTTTGGCGTACCGCATTTTACATTCATGTAAGTTCGGGTATGCTCTGCATTGCTTTGGGGCCGTTTCAGTTTTTACCGGCATTCCGGAAACATCGTCCAGGGCTGCACCGGTTTATGGGTAAGGTGTATGTGGCTGCCATTCTTTTGTTTTCGGCTCCCACGGGATTGTATATGGCTTTTTTTGCCAACGGCGGATTTTGGGCGGCGGCCGGTTTTTTTATGCTGAGTTTGTTGTGGTTTTGCCTAACCTATCTGGCTGTTTATTTTATAAAGAAGGGAAATGTGCAGAAGCACCGGCAGTTTATGGCTTACAGTTTTGCGCTCACGTTTTCGGCGGTTACGCTGAGGCTCTGGGTGCCTATATTAAGCAATTACATGGGTGTTAACCATGAACTTACGGTGGTGCTTACGGCCTGGATAAATTGGATTCCGAACCTGCTTGTGGCTCATATTTTAGTTAAATTATTTCCGGAAAAGCTCTGAAATAAAATTTTTCGAAAAATTGAACGTTTTTTATTGGTAGGTGTAATCACAACAAATAATTCCTATCTATATGAATAAGTATGCATTAATTATTTCGCCCATTATAGTTTCGGCATTGGTTTTTATGTTCAGTGCCGGTGATTTTGCGCGTAAGGGTATTCCGCTTGAGAAACCTGAAACGGTTGAATATGTGGCCCTATCTGAAAAGGGCAAGGCGCTTTTAGACCAGGAGTTGATGAATCCGATTAAGAGCCGTTTGGGCGGTAAAGTTAAAACGGAATCGTTTAGCCGTTGCCCGAGCGGATTGAGACACTTTGTAGAAAAAGCACCCGAAGCGGATGATCCCTATTTTTATGGTATTGTGGTAAACCGTCAGGGCTGCCGCGAAAAGGAGATTTGTGCATTCCGGATTGATGCTAAAGAAGAAAAGGTGGAAGCGCGTTCCGGTGATGCAGCTGAATTTGTTTCGGCTGCGGAATGGCGGAAAAATTCGAAAAACGAAACCTGGGACTTTTAACTCAGTGTTTGAGTCACCAACACCAATCATAAAAAAGAGCGGCCGTTTTGAGAGGAAACGGCCGCTTTTTTTATGCTGAATATTTTTTGAGCAGTTGCAGTACTTCTAAAAAATGATCGTCCTGGGCATCGGGGTGGGTGAGGATATTGATGTGATTATAATTGTGTTTGTTCCCGGCTTGAATGCCCAATACTTTTACGGCAGCCTTTCCGGGTCCCAGTTCATTGGCCAGTCGCTGCACGTCCTTGGGATGTCCGAGCAGTTTGTCGTTTATGCCGGTGTATAAATGTATGGGTGGCAGCTCTATAGCCTGAAGCTTCCGGCTGAAATCGGTACCCGTTTCTTTTTCGGTCCAGGATTTGGCGTATACCCACCGGTTTACCTGAAAATAGAAGCCAGCAGGTTCGTCGTCGGAACCCATTTTTAATTTTTTAGCGGGCAGATAGCCCGCAATGAGGGTGGCCAGGCTGCCGATGAGGCTCCAGCCCAGGTCGAGGGTTTTGAAACGGTTGAAGTTGAAAATGCCTATCCGTCGTTTGGTTCCGAAGAAAATCATGCTTTTGATGTTCCATTGCTCATGAAACAGGGCATAGGCAGCAAGCAGCATGACACCGCCCCAGGAATGTGCCCCGAGATGAACGGCCGTTTGTCCGGACATTTCTTGTACTTTTTGTATGAGTAGGGGAATTTCTTCTCGTATGGTATTGGTTTGGTTGGCTTTAGCATTTTTATTTACGGCCGGAGTGGATTCTCCTTTACCCCGGAGATCGGCCACGAAAACATCGAAACCGTTTTTGGCCAAAAAGGGAGCCAGTCCTTTTCCGGAATTGCTATAGAAGATTTTACCGTTTTCGATACTTCCATGTATCAGTAAAACAGGGGGATAGCTTGATTTTGTGCTTGAAAACCGGTGTAGTGCAATACGGTCCAGACCGAGTATGTGAAAACTTGTTTCTTTTTTCATGGGGAGCAAAGATAGTTTTGGGGCATAGTTTTCAACAATTTTTGCCTTTTTTGACTGAAAACCCGGGGGTATATAAAAATATTTTTTGAGGTAAGTTATTGATAATTAATTATTTGTATACCCAATGTTAAAAACGGCTCAATTTGTCCGGACGACTTGTTTGGGTACTCCATACCTTTGTATTGTTAGGAAGATTCAAAAACACACTACACAAGGACTTCCAAAGATTAGGACTGGTTGCAAAAAGGTTCATCGCCCGATGAGCCTTTTTGCTTTTTAGGCGTTTTTGGAGACGTAAATGTCCGGATTTTCTCTTTTTTGGGGAATTAAAAAATATTTTTATTTTTAAATATCACATAATCAAATATTTAAGTACCCGATGTTAAAAACGGCTCAATTTGTCCGGACAACTTATACCCTTACCGGGTAATTTTGTATTGTAGAAGTCTAAATTCACACTCGAATAACATTACTCAAGGACTTCAAAGATTAGGGCTGATTGTAGAAGGTCCGTCGCCCGACGGGCCTTCTACAGTATTACAAGGGACATAAACAGATTGTTAAAAATATATGGGATAAAGGGCAGAGGCCCGCAATTAAAAATGGCTTTCTCACTTACCGGGATAGCCTTTTTAATTTTACAATGGGTATAATTTTAGTGATAAAGAAGAAGGTTTGGTACTAAAAAAATAAGGGCGGCACAGAAATGCAGCCCTTATTTTTAATGCGCCTGAAAAAGAACATCTGCGTGAGGGATTGGCGCGGGCACGGAGCGCAGCGCAGTAAAGCAGAAAGCCCGGCCCGGCAGGGACACGCCCTTATTTTGCTCTTTCTTTGTATTCTTTTGTTCGGGTGTTTACTTTGATACGCTCGCCCTGTTCGATAAATAAGGGAACCATTACTTTGGCGCCGTTATCAACGGTGGCAGGTTTGAGCGAACCGCCGGATGAATCGCCTTTGAGGCCCGGCTCGGTATAGGTGATTTCTACTTCTACGATTTCGGGAAGTTCGGCGTAAAGCGGGGTTTCTTTTTCGGCGTGGAATACGATTTCGATGCCTTCCATGCCGTCTTTCAGGTATTCGGGAGAGTCAATGAGATCCTCACCAAGCAATACCTGCTCGTACGTTTGCTGGTGCATGAAGTTATAACCGCCTTCGTCTTTATACAAAAACTGGTGCGGACGACGTTCTATGGTTTGAATATTGATGTTTTCGCTTCCGCCGAAGGTATGGTCGATAATTTTGCCGGTACTTAAACTTTTAAGCTTGGTACGCACGTTTGAAGCTCCCCTTCCGGACTGGAAACGAAGGAATTCCAAAACAATGAACAGGTCTTTATTCATTTCAATGCAAAGACCTCTTTTAAAATCTGCTACGGTAGCCATAGGTAATAAATTACGTTTCGGCTGCGAAATAACATGAAATTTGTCAGCAATCAAAACGGGCCAAGCTGTCCAAAACACAAAAAACTAAAAAGTACGTACCTTTAGCAGCGAATGAAGAGCCTGAAAATAATCGCCACCTTTTGTTTTGTTCTGTTGTTTTGGAATGCCGCAGTGGCGCAAAAAACAGTTGAGCTGCTGGTTACGGATTACTACTCTGACCAAGCCCTGGGCGGTGCATGGATATTGACCGGACGGAACACGGATACCTTATATACCGACTCAAGGGGACGAATTGTAGATGGCGAGTTTAGGGATGAACCCTTTATTACCATTGGATACCCTGGATATTTGAATGATACCCTGGTGGTAACCAAGCCCGGTTTTTATAAGGTTAGGCTTCGCTCTGTATCGGTAAATCTGGCCCAGGTGGGTATTGTGTCGGAAAGTGCAGACGGCATAAAACTGAATACGCCCATATCGGGGCACCGGTTAAATACCCGCGAACCGTATACGTTTGACGGATTACAAACCCAGGCGCTGATAAACAGCATTCCGGGCGTAAACTGGGAACAGCGCGGTTTGGGTGGAAGTGCCCGGATTTCTGTTCGCGGAAGCGGTTGGCGTAGTAATTTTGGTATCCGTGGCACCCGGCTTTACATTAACCAGATACCGGTTTCACAACCTGACGGTTTTGGATTGCCCGAAATGGCCGATCCTTATTTTTTTGAAAGTATGGAAGTGTTTAAAGGGCCTGCCGGCATGGCCTACGGCGGCTATTCGGGCGGTTCGGTGCTGATGCTTACCCGTTTGCCGGAAGAGTACGGCCTTCAATTTAATTTTGGGGTTACGGCCGGCTCAAACCGACTGCTGAGGGCGCAGGCCGGAGCCAGTTTTACGGGTACAAACTTTTCGGTATCGCTGAAAGGCATGAGCATGGTGCATAAAGGATTCAGGCAACAGGAATATGTGAACCGAAAACTGTATAGTGCCGAAGCCCGCTGGCAGCCACATGCCAACCATAAACTCAACTTTATGTTATTTTATGGTTTAGCCAACTGGGGCCTGCCGGGCGATTTGAGCGCCGAAGAGGCCGATACAAACCGCCGTATGGCAAATCCATACTCGCTTTCAATTGGGGCCAGGCTGGAAAAGGAATTTGTACGGGGCGGAATTACGTATTCATTCAGTCAGGGTGAGCATTTTGCCTCTCATTTGACATTTTTTGGCAACTGGGCCGATAAATATAACCCATACGGAACCACGCCGGCGTTTTCGGGAATTAAAGACGAACGCACGGTGGGCGGCGGTTTCAGGGAGCTGATGGAATTGCGTTTTGGCGAGAAAGTTCCCTTGCGCGGACAAATTGGTTTTGAATATCAGACCGAGGCCCTGAACGGTATTGAATACCAAAATACGGGCGGTATTGAAGGAGCCGTAAAAAGCAGGTATAAATTGAATTCGCACCTGTTTTTTGTGTTTGCAAAAGCGGGTTTGGATTTACCCCTGAATTTTAAATTGGATGCCGGCCTGAACATGGCATTGAGTTCGGTAGAGAAGAAAATGTTGAATCCGGATGCCGAGCCGGGGCAAAAACGGAGTACTTCCAGGCCCGGATTTTATCCGACAGTTTCGCTGAGTAAACTGTTTAAAGAAAAATACTCGGTTTATGCCCGTTACCAGCACGGATATACCACACCCACGCTTAATGAGATGATTTCGGAACCCGGAAATGTGAACCTGGGTTTACGCAATGAGCGCATGCAGCAAATTGAAATAGGTACAAGGGGGCAGTTGCCCGGCGGAAAACTGAGCTGGGGGATAGGCGGGTATGGCCATTTTTTCAATAATTACATTGTACCGTTTTATGATGATTCCTTGGGTATTTTGCGCTTTACCAACGCCGGCTCGGCCAGGCAGTTTGGGGCCGAACTGGAAGCCGACTGGTATGCCTACCAGAATAATGAACGAAAAGCCGGCGTAAAACAGGTATGGCTGGGATTACGCTATGCATTTACCGAAGGCCGGTTTACCCAATTTGTTGAAAATGGCAATTCCTACGACGGAAAATGGATTCCGGGAGTGGCGGCCAATAAGGTTACGCTGTTGTTTAACATGGTGTTGCGCTATGGTTTTGCGCTTAATTTTGATTTGAACCTGCGTGACGGCTTTTATCTGAACTATGCCAATTCGGATAGGGTAAAGGGCATATTTACCGGGAATGCCCGCATTTCTTGGTCAGGAACACTCTTTACGGTTTTGAAACCGGAGTTGTTTTTTGGGGTAAACAATTTTACCGATGCCCGTGATTTTTCATTTATACGGGTGAATGCACCTGCAGGCCGCTACCTAAATCCGGCCCAGGGCGTGTTTTTCTATGGTGGGGTGAACATTCGTTCGTCGAGTTTATTCAAGCCCAGAAAATAATCCCGTATTTGGGTTAAAAAAAGTGAGCAGCGTAGGCGCAGACGTATATTTTAATACTTTTGCAGCCGGTTAAAACCAAGCATACCAATTTAAAAAACAGGCAAATGCAGGAGAACTTGCAAAACGAAGAGTTAGAAGGACAGGCCGAAGCCCAAACCCAACCGGGCATGGGACAGGAGCCTCAGGCGGAAACACATGTGGGTCAGACGGCCCCCCTAACGGTTGTTCCGGAAATTTCGGATGAAGATTTATCGGATGTGGTATTTGAGGCTGAGCCCATAGAAACCCAATTGCCGGAGGTACATGCCGAAGGAACAGAGGCAGAAGATATTGATGTACGCGAGGAGGAAGAATTCTTTGCGGATGATATGGATATGGAATCGTTGATGGCCAAGTTTAACGAATGGTCGGAAGCGAATCTGATACTGAATTCGAGACGTAATTTCCGTAAACTGCGTGAGCGTTTTTTACACCTTTTTGATGAGTTAAAGGCATCGGCTTTTGAAGCCTACATGGCCCAAGGCGGAGAAAAAGATTATTTTGAGTTTAAGGCAGACGAGGCAGTAGCTAAATTTAAAGCTTCGCTGGATGAAATAAATACCCGTTTCAATGAACTGAAGCGTAAAAAAGAACTGGAACTTCAGGAGAATTTTCTGAAAAAGCAGGATATTATTCAGGAACTGAAGCAGATTATAGAAAATGAGGAAGACATTAGCCGTGCGAACCTTGTTTTCCGTGAATTGCAGGAGCGTTGGAAAAATACCGGCCATGTAATTTCGCAAAAAGCCGAAGAACTAAATAAAACATACCAGCATTGGAATCAGATGTTTTACCGTTCGCTCCAGATTGACAAGGAGTTGTTTAAGGTTGAACTGAAGAAAAATCTGGAAAGCAAAGAGCGCATCGTAAAGGGCGTTGAAAGTCTGTTGAAAATGGGCAGCATCAATAAGGCGCTTGAGTTTTTGCACGATTACCACAAACAGTGGCGTGAAACGGGTCCGGTGCCCAGGGCTAAGAATGAAGAATTGTGGCAGCGTTTTAAGGCTGCTTCCGATTCCGTATACCTGCGCCGCGATGAGCACATGAAAAAGCTGAACGAGGAGCGCAGCAAAAACATGGAAATAAAAACCGGCCTCTGCGAAGAGATGGAAGTGATTGCCGCCGGAGAGGTGAACTCGATGAAAGATTTCCGCGAAGCCGATAAAAAAGTGGCTGAACTGGATAAACGCTGGAGAGCCACGGGCCGTGTTCCGAAAGAATTTAATGACAGTATCTGGGAGCGTTTCCGTGAGGCGCGCAAGGCGTTCAATGCCAAACGTGCCCCGCTGATTCAACAGGCCGATGCCGAGTTTAAAAAGCACCTGGCCGATAAAACGGCGCTTTGCGAAAAAGCCGAAGCCATAAAGGACAGCACCGACTGGAAAAATACAACCCGTGAGTTTTTGAATCTGCAGGAGCAATGGAAAAAAACAGGTCATGTGTCGCGCGAAACGGGCGAAAAAATTTGGCAGCGTTTCCGTGCGGCTGCGGATCATTTTTTCAATAAAAAGGATGAACATTTCAAGTCCATACCGGATAAAGAACTCCAAAACCTGGAAGGCAAACGGGCTGTTATTGCGCAAATTAATGCGTATGAACATACGGCCGAAGTAGCCGAAAGTTTTGCGGCCATGAATGAATTCCGCAAGGCATATAACAGTTTTGGTTTTGTGCCCATGAAAGAAAAAGCGGCACTTGAGAAAGAAATGGACGAAGCCGTAAAAGCTTATTTTGCCAAGATAAACGTAGATCCGGCGGAGAAAAATAAAATTGAATTTAAAGGCCGCATGGATGCGATTATGGCCGCCCCTGATGCAGTAGAGCAAATACGGAAAGAGCGTACGGCCTTACGTTTAAAAATAGAGCGTGTACAGGAAGAACTTACCCAACTGGAAACGAATATCCGTTTCTTCGGGAATTCCAAAAACGCCGAAGAGGTAACCAAACCGTACCGCGAAAAAGCCGAACGCCTGAGCGCCGAAATTAAAGAACTGGAAGAAAAACAGAATCAGCTTAAAAAGGTTGCCAAGCAGTTGGAAGCTAAATAGGTTTTTATGGCTAAGGCGTCATTTTAGTGATTTTTGGGTTGTTCGGTTGTTCAATTATTCCGCTTCGCTCCATACTCCGCTGCGCTCCGGTTTGGTTGTTCAATTGTTCAACTATTACGCTAGCGCTCCATGCTCCGCTGCGCTCCGGTTTGGTTGTTCAACTGTTCGGCTTCTGTTTGTTTGAGATAAAACCTAAGCCACCCGTCCCGATTACTCGTTGCGTTCTATATAAATCGCATCACAATTCCCGCTGTTGTCTCAGTATAACTTCCAACGCGGCGGGCGGAAATTTTTCTTTTCCCTGTTTTAAAATTTCTGAGGCACTTTTATCGGCATATTCATCAATAAATTGGTTGATGGCTTTAATTTCCTTTTTTAATAACAAATCGTGCAGTTTAATTTCGCCGGTTTCTATATAACTGAATAAATATTTATCAACGGTAGTTAAGGTAATCCTCAACTCTTTTGCTATGTCGGCTTGTCGCTGTCCTTCTTTGAATAATTGCAATGTTATTTCGCGTTTGCCGGGCTTTTTAGGCTTTTTTTCAAGGGGTTCTTTTTTCTCTTTGGCTGTTTTTTTTCGGGTCTTCTTTTCTGCTTTTTCAGGCTTTGGTTTTTGTTGCTCCTCTGCTTGCAAAGCGTCATTTATACGGCTGTTGAAATATACGGCCGGTTTTTCAAATTCCAGGGTATCAAATTCAGTTTCCTGCAGCTTTTCAATTGTACGGATGATGGTCTCTTTAATGTCGTTCAGGCTTTTTTTATACAGGTGCATTTTGTGCGGGTCGGGAAGCCTGTTGATGTGCAATACGGTTGGAATGAGCAATTTTTCGGTTACTTCCTCGCTGAAATAAATCAAAGCTTTCTCAACCCTGTCTTTTATTACTTGACGTTTTTTTTCTTCGTTTTTTAGGCTGAATATTTTTTGCAACTGATCCTGAAATTGAAGGCCGACTTCAAAAATTCCGGCAGCCGCCTGATACTGTTGTTTGGCCCAGGACAGGTATTCGACCGGATTTTCAAATTTGTCGCTGTGCTCCGTAATTTCCGCACTCAGATTTCTATAACTGTCGGTAATGGCATGAAAATGAAAAAAGGATTTCAGAAAATTCTGCTGCCCCAGTTTTTTCTTTTCGGCCAAATCGGCCATAAGCCTGGGGTAGGGGATCAGGTTTGACGAAAATTGTTTTACGGTTTCATCATATTTTAAGCCGTAGCCTTTTACCGGCGTGCGCAAAACAATGCCTTCCAAACTCCTGCAGCGGCTGAGGGCCACATAGGTTTGTCCGGGCGCAAAGGCCTCCTCTGCATCAATAATTACTTTATCAAAAGTAAGTCCCTGGCTTTTGTGTATGGTTATGGCCCATGCGGTGCGAAGGGGATATTGAGAAAATTCGCCCACAATTTCTTCTGTTATGGTTTTTTTATCCTTGTCGTAAGTATAGGCATAATTCCGCCAGGTTTCCATGGGAACGGGATATAAATCATGGGGCAGGTTTTCATCCAGGATTACTGAAATTTCATTCTTGCTTATTTCAGCCACGGTGGCAATTTTTCCGTTATAAAAGCGGCGCGGAAAAGAAGGGTCGTTCTTCACAAACATGACCTGTGCGCCTACTTTCAGTTTCAATTCTTTTTCGCAGGGTAGGGAACTTTCGCTGAAATTTCCTTCAACACTTCCCATAAACGTAAATTCTTCGCCCGGCAATTCGGCTAGTTTTTTGTTATTTATTTTATCCGCTTTATGGCGGTGAGTGGTAATGGTTATGTACCGTTCATTTTCTTCGGGCTCAAAATTGTGGCTGTAGCGGGTTCCCAGTAAATCAATGTGTTTTTGTTGCACATTATTGTCCCGGATATGATTCAGTAAATCAATAAATTGTTCATCTTTTTGCCTGAAAATATGTTCGAACCGGATTTGGGTGAGCGGATTTTCTTCAATTACTTTCGAATGGAAAAAAAATACGGAGCGGTAAAACTGCCTCAGGATATCCCATTCCTCAGGTTTAGCAATGGGAGGTAATTGGAGTACGTCGCCAATCAGTAGCACCTGAACGCCACCAAAAGGCAGGTATGGCCTTCCGCGGTAATAGCGCAGAATACTGTCAATCGCATCCAGCACATCGCAGCGCACCATGCTTATTTCGTCAATGATGAGCAGTTCCAGTTCACGCAGCAGTTGGATTTTATCTTTACGGTATCGCAGGCGGGCAAAGAGTTTGATTTCACTCAGCGCCTCTGCCTGATTCCCCAGGCCCTGGATGCGTTGTGGAATGAAAGGCGCAAAGGGCAGGTTGAAAAAGGAATGTATGGTACTTCCGCCGGCATTGATGGCCGCAACACCCGTTGGAGCCAACACAACGAGGTTTTTATGGGATTGGTTTTTGATGTATTTCAGAAAGGTACTTTTACCCGTTCCGGCCTTTCCGGTCAGAAAAATAGCTTGATGTGTATAACGGATATAATTCTCCGCCAACTCAAAGTATTGGTCTTTTATGATGTTTTCGGACATGCTGGCTTATACGGGCTGAATAAATAAGTAATTTGATTTAACTTACTTTCCAAAAGCATATCCCACCGATATTCCGCCCCAGGGCGTAAACGTTTTCCCGAAGGGAAAGAAGGAATTATTGCGTACTTCGGGCGGTGAAACTACGGCAAATACGGGCAGAAATCCGGCTCTCAAAACCAAGCCGTTTCCCGGTTTTTGATAGCGGTAACCCACACGCAGATTAATGTCGCAAACGTTATACCGGCTGCTGCTTACCAATTCTCTGTCTTCATTACGGTAACTGCTTTTTCCGTTGAACCAGGCAAAGCCGGTTCCGCATTCAAGGGCATGTCCGTTTTTTTCTAAAAATGCAAAATTTAGTTCGAGCGGAAGACCCACACCGGTGAAAATATTCAAAAATCCGGCACTGATTCCAGCCCTGGCGCGTATGCTCATGATGTTATCCTGCAAGAGTAAACGCTCATAATTTAAGGAATAAGCAAAGCCGTTTCCCAAAAACTCGGCATAGGCTGCATTTTTTGAATGTTTATCAATTGCCGGTAAGCCGGTGGTTTGGGCAATTAAAATACCGTTCAGCAGCAATATGGAAAGAAGCAGTGATAATTTTTTCATACCGTTTAAAATAAAAAAGCAGTACCCGAAAGTACTGCTTAAAGATATTGATTTTAATGGAATGTTTGCTTAGGCGTTCACATTAGCGCCGTGGCAGCTTTTATATTTTTTGCCGCTTCCGCATGGACATGGGTCATTACGGCCTATTTTAACTTCATTCACAACGGGCATTTGTTTTTCGCGCGGAATGTTGATGTCGGGTCCGTTTGATGAACGGTTTTCGGCCTCAGACTGTGAACCTACTTCGGTGCGGCCGGCTTGTAATTTTGGAGCACGCTGCACGGGAGCTTCCCGCACGGGCTCTCCCTGCTGAACGGGAATGGCAGCTTTCACAAGGAAACTTACCACTTCACGGTTTAGGTTAGCCACCATTTCTTTGAACACGTTGAACGATTCTAATTTATAAATCAGAAGCGGATCTTTTTGTTCGAGGTGGGCATTCTGAACCGACTGTTTCAGGTCGTCCATTTCACGGAGGTGTTCTTTCCATGCATTGTCAATCAGGGCTAACATTACTGATTTTTCAATGGTAAGGGTAAGTTCTTTTCCTTCGCTTTTGTAGGCACTTTCTAAATTTACGGTAAGCTGCATATTACGCATACCGTCGGTTACCGGAATTACAATATTTTGAAATTTCTGTCCCTGATTTTGGTATACATCCGTTATAACGGGCATGGCCATTTTCCGCAGGGTTTCTGCACGATTATGGTAGGTTTCAATCACTTTGTTATATACTTTGTCTGAAAGGTCATCGGAATCCATGGAGAAAAACTCTTCCTCGTTTACCGGACTTTCCACTGCAAAATATTTATACATATCCAGTTCAAACGAACCGAAATCACGGGCATCGTGCGATTCTTTTACCACGCTGTCAACCATGTCGTTAATCATGATGGCCAGTGTTGAGCTGATTCGCTCTCCGAAAAGGGCATCGCGGCGCATACGGTAAATTACTTCACGCTGTTGGTTCATTACGTCATCGTATTCCAACAAGCGTTTCCGCATACCAAAGTTATTCTCTTCTACTTTTTTCTGGGCACGTTCAATTGATTTGGTAATCATGGAGTGGGTAATCACTTCGCCCTCTTTGTAGCCCATTGAATCCATCAGTTTGGCTATACGGTCGGAACCGAATAAACGCATCAACTGGTCTTCGAGTGAAACAAAGAATACGGATGAACCCGGGTCTCCCTGGCGTCCGGCACGTCCGCGTAACTGACGGTCAACACGGCGGCTGTCGTGGCGTTCGGTACCGATAATGGCCAAACCGCCCGCTTCTTTAACGCCTTCGCCCAGTTTGATGTCGGTTCCCCTACCGGCCATGTTGGTGGCTATGGTTACGGTTCCCGGCTTACCGGCTTCAGCTACCACGTCGGCTTCTTTTTGGTGGAGTTTGGCGTTCAGTACCTGATGTTTGATGTTTTTCATCTTCAGCATCCGGCTCAGTAATTCTGAGATTTCAACCGAAGTGGTTCCCACCAGCACCGGACGGCCCGCATTTACGTTACGCTCTACTTCTTCAATTACCGCGTTATATTTTTCACGGGTCGTTTTATATACCAAATCTTCCGCATCTTTCCGTTGGATTGGACGGTTGGTAGGGATTACGGTTACATCCAGTTTGTATATATCCCAGAATTCTTTGGCTTCCGTTTCGGCTGTACCGGTCATGCCGGCCAGCTTGTTATACATACGGAAATAATTCTGGAGTGTAATGGTGGCGTATGTTTGTGTGGCAGCTTCTACCTTTACGTTTTCTTTGGCTTCGATTGCCTGGTGTAATCCGTCAGAGTAACGGCGGCCTTCCATGATACGGCCGGTTTGCTCGTCTACAATCTTAATTTTACCTTCTATGATTACGTATTCCTTATCTATTTCAAACAGGGTATAGGCTTTTAATAACTGGTTAATGGAGTGGATACGTTCGGTTTTGATCGAGTATTCGCGGATTAATTCATCTTTCCGTTGAACCAGTTCTTCTTTAGAAAGGTTTAGGCTTTGCAGTTTGTGCATGGCCATGTTCAAATCCGGTATAACAAAGAAATCGGGATCATCGCTGTTGTCGGTAATCAGTGAAATTCCTTTGTCGGTAAGGTCTACCGTGTTATTTTTTTCATCAATTACAAAGAACAGGTCATCATCAATCACATGCATTTCTTTCGACTGATCCTGCATGTAATAGTTTTCTGTTTTTTGCAGGATAGACTTGATCCCCGGTTCGCTCAGGAATTTGATGAGGGCGCCCGTTTTGGGTAAACCACGGTATGCACGGAAGAGTTTCTCGCCTCCGGATTTGGCACTTTCTTTATTTCCGTCTTCGGAAAGTAATTTTTTGGCTTCGGCCAGTTCTTTGGTTACCAGCTGTTTTTGATGCTGAAGTAGTTTTTCTACTTTGGGTTTCAGGGCATCAAATTCATGATGTTCGCCTTTGGGCGTGGGGCCTGAAATGATGAGCGGCGTACGGGCATCGTCAATCAAAACGCTGTCTACCTCATCAACGATGGCAAAATTGTGTTTGCGTTGCACCAGGTCTTCCACCGAACGTGACATGTTGTCGCGCAGGTAATCAAAACCAAATTCGTTATTGGTACCGTAGGTAATATCGGCCATGTAGGCGCTTTTGCGCTCTGCCGAGTTAGGCTGGTGTTTATCGATACAGTCAATGCTGAGTTGGTGGAATTGGAACAGCGGACCATTCCATTCACTGTCCCGTTTGGCCAGATAATCGTTCACCGTAACCACGTGTAATCCGCGGCCGGGAAGGGCATTCAGATAAATAGGAAGCGTTGCCACCAGGGTTTTACCTTCACCGGTGGCCATCTCGGCAATACGGCCTTTGTGTAATACAATACCACCCATGAGCTGTACATCGTAGTGTATCATATTCCACTCCACTTGGCTGCCGGCTGCATTCCATGAATTTTTCCAAATGGCTTTATCGCCGTTCAGGCTGATGAAATCTTTTCCTCTGGCGGCCAGGTCACGGTCAAACTGGGTTGCCGTAACTTCGAGCTGTTTGTTTTCGGTAAGCCTGCGAGACGTTTCTTTTATTACCGCAAAAGCTTCGGGCAGAATTTTAATCAGGATATCTTCAATTTTGGCCGTGATGGCTTTTTCAATTTTATCGATTTCCTCAAAAATCTTCTCGTTGGCTCTGGAATCAATGTATTTGTTGGCTTCTGCTTCTTGTTTGAGCTGGTCTATACGATCGGTTTCGGGTTTAATATGCTCCGCGATACGCGCTTTAAACTCAGCGGTTTTTCCTCTAAGGGCATCATCGCTGAGGGAGCTGAGTTTACCGTATTCCGCAAGGATCTGGTCTACCAGGGGCTTAAGTTCTTTTACGTCGTTGGATGATTTATCTCCTACAAAGACTTTCAGAATTTTTGAAAGAATGCTCATGTTTCGTTCGTTAATCAGTATCGTATATGAGGAGCGGAATTCAAAATCCGCACCATATTTATAAAAACAGACAAAGATAACCCTTTATTCCGTTTTTGGCGAAAATACGGGGTTATCTTTGTGACAAAAAGGCAGACGCCGGCACGGAATGCCGGGATATTAATACTCGTCTTCGTTAAAGAAAAAATCGTCTTTAGTCGGATAATCCGGCCAAATATCTTCAATGGTTTCGTAAGCCTCTCCCTCATCCTCCATTTCCTGAAGATTTTCAATTACTTCAAGGGGGGCGCCGGAACGCATCGCAAAGTCGATAAGTTCATCTTTCGAGGCCGGCCAAGGGGCATCTTCAAGATATTGAGCTAATTCTAATGTCCAATACATAGTGCTGACTCGTTAATTAGTTAATGTATTCCGAAACTAGTACGAAAATAGTAAACGTTTTGTTTTGCTACTTTCGTTTTTTTCCGGCCGGCAAATATAATTTTTTAACCATACCGGAGCTGAATATGTTGAAAATAATTTTGTAAGTCTCTTATTTTCATTATTTAAACTGTATTTTTCAATCTTCATTTTTTTACCGTTTACGGATATATCAGCCGGCATGGGTCAACTTTGCCGGAAGTGCGTATTATTGCAGTATTGAATATGAAAAAAATAGCTGTTTATCCCGGAACTTTCGACCCGGTTACAAAGGGTCACGAAGCCATGATATTGAGGGCTTTACCCTTGTTTGATCATATTGTGGTGGCCATCGGACACAATTCGGCCAAACCACAGGCGGGCTATTTTACACTCGATGTGCGCCTTGAAATGCTCAAACGAGTTTTTGCGGGTGTGGATAAGGTTTCGGTTGAATCCTACGAAGGCCTTACTACCGATTTCTGTAAAAAATCGGATGCCCATTTTATTCTGCGCGGATTGCGCTCCTCAACCGATTTTGAATACGAAAGAAATATTGCCCAGGCTAATAATGCCCTGGAACCCGGCATCGAAACCCTGTTTATGATTTCTTCGCCCGGGCTATCGGCCATCAACTCCAGTATTGTAAGAGATATTCACCGGCATGGGGGAGATGTGCGGCAGTTTGTTCCCGAAGCTATTTATTCGTTCCTCTAGTTCCATTTATACCGGCACGGTTTTTTGTCCGTTTTCTTTGTATGAAACAAATACGCCATCTTTATCTTATACTGCTGCTTGCTTTGTATGGCGCAATGGGCTTACATGCCCAGGTTTCTGTGCAGATTGAAAATGCGCCCTTCGGCATGAACCGTTTTTCGGTGCTGAGCTTCCGGGATTACATTTCCCTCAGTCCGGTTTTTTTGGCTGAAAAACAAGGTGCGGAAGAACAGGCCGAACTCACATTTAAAATTGAAACCCCCACGTGGGTAAGGGTTTCGGTGGCTAATTTGAGTGCCGATTTACTGGCCATACCCGGACATTCATATCGGTTTAAAGCCATCAACGATCCGCAGTATCCCTATCTGGACCGGATTTCGGCTTCGGATAAAAATGACCCCAATTGGGCTTTGGATTCGCTCAATATTGCGGTGAACCGCTTCCTAAATACAAACGGAACCCGGCTTTACTCGGGAGGATTGGCCCAACAAACCGCCGCTTTCTGCGACTCATTGCATACTGCATTTTCATTTCAGGCAGAACCGCTTTTTCAAACCTACTTGAATTTCAGGTTGGATGAACTCAGGTTACTGGCCAAGGTGTTTTCTGACCAGAAATATTTTTCCATCCGCTTCGCGAAGCTGCCTTTTCAGCCCGAAAACCCGGATTACATGTATGCTTTTTCTGAAATGTACAAACGTCGGTTCGGACAGATTTTGCTCAAAAATAAAATGAGCGCCGCACAAGGGCTGATAAATAATTTCAAGGGCTGTGATACCCTGAGCCGGTTTATGGCCCAGGAACCTTTTTATCCCTTGGGGGCATTGGGTGAAGGCGCCATTCTGTTTGGGTTGGAAGAATTACTCTCGGATAAAAAATACGCTACCGACGCCATTTTGTATCTGTTTAATAATTATGCCGATTCATCCGATTTCCCGGAGGTAAGGCAGGTTGCGGCCGCACTCTATAAAAAACACAAACTCCCGGTTCCGGGTGATGCTGCACCCGAAATTACCGTTGAAAATAAATCAGGACTCCAAAGTGCTGTTCCTACGGATTACAACAAACCGGTTTACCTCTGTTTTTTTGCACCCCAAACTCAGGTGATTGATTCAGAACTTGCGGCATTAAACGAACTCAAGAAAAAACTAAAGGACCAACTGGTGTTGATGCCGGTCATTATTAATTCAGAAAAACCGGCCTTAATTAAACTGCAAACCGCGCTTAAACTGAATGTTGAACTATACCGCAACGTACAGTTTTCGGTACTCGCTGATTTCCGCCTAAAAAATGACTGTACGTGTATGGTGCTCTCTCCCGACGGTACATACATCCTGCCTAAAGCGCCGCTTCCTTCCGCTCCCGATGCCGAACAGCAACTTGTGGCAGCCGCAAAATCAGTCCGCCGCTAACCTTTCCGATAAGTAGCCGAAATTGTTTTTCGCCGGAGCCTTTGGTTTTGGTATATTTGTACATTAATACCGGAGTTCATGAAAAAATGGATCGTTCTACCCTTATTGTTGGCCTTGCCGTTCATGCTTTTTTCACAGGTGCGTTTGAATGGCGCTTTTGATTACGGTTTATTTAAAACAGATGAAGGTCAGGCCTACATTGAAACCTACATGAGTGTTTTTGGAGGTACATTTGCCTATAAACAAAACCCAAACGGCACATTCAGTGGCGAACTGGAAATTACCATCGTGGCTTCTGTTGATGGTAAGATTGATTGGTACGATAAATATAAATTAAATACGGGTGAAATTGCAGCGGCCGATACAGCCTTTGTTTCACTGATGGACGGTAAGCGGTTTGCCGTTAAGCAGGGCAAATTCCGTTTGGATCTGCTCATTACCGACTTATATGCTGCAACACCCAATTTCGTAGAGTATGCAGATTCTATTATTGTAGATTTACCTTCGGATAAACCGCTCATATCTACACCCGTGCTGGTGAAAAAGTTTACCCAAACGGTTGTGGAAAATGCATTCTCAAAATCAGGGTATGATATCATCCCGAACAATACGGGGTATTACGAAGGCGAAGACTCACTGATGGCTTTTTATGCCGAAGTGTACAATACGCAGACCATGTTTGGTGAAGGCGGAAAATATGCCCTGAAATATTACGTAAAATCCTATGATACGGATGTCGTGGTTGAAGGAACGGAGGGTATTTCCGTGGCTCAGGTAAAGCCAATTCACGCGGCTTTATTTCCGATTAGTCTTAAAAATTTGGCGCCCGGTAATTATAAACTGGTTTTTGAAATACGAAATAAAAATAATGAGGTGGTTACTTCCGTGGAGCGTGTTTTTCAGCGTGGCGGTGTGGTGAATTATACCAAGGTAGAAGATTTATCAACCGTTGGTACCGATTTTATGTCGCTGGTTGAGAATATGGATACACTTACCGAGTACATCCGTTGTCTGGCTCCGATTTCCATGAGCCGAGAACAGGATTTTGCCCGTAACGTGCTAAAAAACAGTGATAAAGAATTGATGAAAAAATACATCGTTTCTTTTTGGATGCGCCGCAATCCTTCTGATCCTAAACGGGAATGGCTCAAATACAAAGCCCAGTTGGCCGTGGCCCAGGAACTCTTCGGAACCCAGTATTTGCGGGCCTACCAAACCGACCGCGGAAGGGTATTTTTACAATACGGACCTCCCAATGTGCGTGCCGAGCGTCCGAATGAGCCCTTTGCTTATCCGTATGAAATTTGGCAGTACTACGAATTGTATAATCCCATTTCACAGATGCGCCAAACCAACAGGCAGTTCGTATTTTGGAACCGGAACGCGGCCAGCAATAACTACGAACTCCTGCACAGTAATGCCATCATGGAACAGAAAAATGAACGCTGGGAAATGGTGCTCTATAACCGGGGCAAAGGAACTACGGATATAGACCAGGTATCGCCCGGAGAGCAGCAGGGCGGTATGAGCCGGGATATTTTTAATAATCCGAGATAGGATACGGATTAAGAAAATAGCCTGATTTTTAGTTCAAATTTAAACACTTTTGGGTTTTAAATAGTTTACTTATTTTTGAGGAATAAAGTAAATCAACCATGTATTGATATGAAAATGAGACTCCCCACACGCACAGCACTTTTATTATTACTGACATTTTTTTCGTTGGAACCGGTTTCTGCCCAAGTAAGGCAGTTTGAGTTGTTTCTGGCGGGAAAGAAAATTGGCGATATCACCGCGGAACGCAAGGTAAAAGGCGATTTGGAAGTAATCACGATCAACAGTATAGCCAGCGCCCAAATTTTATGGAAAGACATATCTACCGTAACCAATACCCGGGTGGTTTGTCAGGCCGGTAAGGTTTCCGAATCGTTTTATGAACATAAGGAAGATGGTGAAGTAGAGGCCTATTGTAAAATTTCACCCATGGAAAACCAATATGCGGTGCATCATTGGAAAAAAGGAAAATATACCCTCGAAGGTCCGGCCAGTACCAGTGTGTTGTCTATTTACTTCAAAGAGCCGGTGGAAGGGCAGCGCCTTTTCGATGAAAGTTGGGGTGAATATGTAACCATCAAAAAAACAGGCACGGGTCAATACGAATACAAACCAAAAGACGGCCATAAAAATGTATACCGGTATGCCAACGGCAGTTTAATTGAAGCCGATTTTCATACCAGTATTGCTACAGTAAAGATGCGGCTAAAGGCATAGACATCTTTGAGGCAATAGGCAATAGCGTTTAGGCAATTATTCCGCTGCGCTCCATGCCATAGGCAATAGTTTTGGTTTTTTGTATCAGGTAGTAATTATCAGGTATCAGGAAAATTCCCAAAAAAAAATTAAGTAGTTGTAAATGAGTTATATTAATCTTTAGTGATGGATTAATTGCTTCTACCTATCCTATCTTGATACCTGATACTTGCTACCTGATACGGTATCTGACACTTGTTACCCATTCTTTTCCACATTTTAACTACCTTTGCAGCCTTAAATTTATACCTGTCATGGGACGTGCATTTGAATTTCGCAAAGAAAGAAAGATGAAAAGATGGGCCAAAATGGCCAAGGCTTTTACCCGAATCGGTAAGGAAATTGCCATTTCGGTAAAAGAAGCCGGACCTAGTCCGGAGTCTAATCCTCGCCTGCGTATGGCCATACAGAATGCCAAGGCCGTTAATATGCCTAAGGACAACGTAGACCGTGCCATCAAAAAAGCTTCCGGAAAAGACCAGGAAGATTATAAAGAAATGGTGTATGAAGGCTACGGTCCGCATGGCATAGCCATCGTGATTGAAACCCTTACCGATAATCCTACGCGTACGGTGGCCAATATCCGCAGTTATTTCAATAAATTGGGCGGAAGCCTGGGCACCAGTGGCTCGCTTGAATTTTTGTTTGAACGTAAAAGTGTTTTCAAAATCACGGATAACGGAGCAGATTTGGAAGAACTCGAACTGGAATTGATTGATTACGGAGTGGATGAAATTTTCCGCGACGAAGAAGAAGATGGAAGCACAACCATCATGCTTTACGGTGGGTTTACGGATTTTAATACCATCCGCGAATACCTGGAAGCCAATAAATTTGAAATTAAGGAAAGCGGTTTTGAACGCTTACCCAACGATAATAAAGAACTCAGCCCCGAGCAAAAAGCAGAGGTTGAAAAGCTGGTGGATAAAATCGAGGAGGACGATGATGTTTCTCACGTTTTTACCAATATGGCATAGCAGAAAGGAAAAGAAAAATTGGCATCGAACTTTGTAGATTATGTAAAAATTATGTTCCGTTCCGGTCACGGCGGGCGCGGTGCGGTTTCATTCAGGCGCGAGAAATCGGTTGCCAAGGGTGGGCCAGACGGTGGCGACGGTGGGCGTGGCGGACATATCATTCTCAAAGGGAATGCTCAACTCTGGACCCTGCTGCACCTTAAATACCGAAAACATATTTATGCCGGTACAGGCGAATCTGGAATGGGTGCCCGTATGCACGGAAAAGACGGCGATGATATTGTGGTAGAGGTGCCCCTGGGAACCGTAGCCCGTGACCCCGATACCGGCGAAGTGCATTTTGAAATTACGGAAGACGGACAAGAAAAAATTCTTATGCGCGGCGGCCGCGGCGGTTTAGGAAATGACCATTTTAAAACAGCCACCCTACAAACACCACGTTTTGCCCAACCCGGCGAAGAGGGCGTGGAAGGATGGAAAATTCTGGAGCTGAAGATTTTGGCAGATGTGGGTCTGGTTGGATTCCCGAATGCGGGTAAATCTACCCTGCTTTCTGTAGTTTCGGCCGCTAAGCCCGAAATCGGGAATTATCCTTTTACCACACTTACGCCCCAATTGGGTATTGTTTCCTACCACGATCATAAGTCCTTCATCATGGCCGATATTCCGGGTATCATTGAAGGAGCACATGAAGGCAAAGGGCTAGGTCTGCGCTTCCTTCGCCATATTGAACGGAATTCACTTTTACTCTTTGTTATCCCTGCTGATTCTGCCGACTGGCGCAAAGAATACCAGATTTTGTGCAATGAACTGGAACAGTTTAATCCCGATTTGGTAGATAAAGACCGGTTGATCGGAATTTCAAAAAGTGATATGCTGGACGCTGAGCTGAAAGAAGCCTTCATCAAAGAATATTCGGATATGGATTTGTGCTTTTTCAGCAGTCAGACGGGTGACGGAATAGCTCAGTTGAAAGACCGTATCTGGAGAAAATTGAACGGTTAGGAGCTGAAATCGTTTCTTATTTATTCCATCCTGTTACTTAAGAACCAATTGGTATTCCTACTGTTTTTAAACAATTCCTATCTTGCACATCGTATTTTACGCTGAATGATAGAATTTGACCATCGTTTATTTTTGTATTTAAACGGCTTTCATCACCCGTTTACGGATGATTTTTGGGTGTTCATGAGTTCGAACTGGGCTTGGTTATTTTTTTATGTTCCCGCCCTTTATTTTGTGGTGAAACGATTTCGTATTCAAGCCATTATTCCGCTTTTATTTATAGTTGCCTTGATTTTCTTGGCCGATCAGGGAACCAATTTGGCTAAACAGTATTTTGAACGCCCAAGGCCTTGTAGGGAAGAGGAACTGGCCGGCATGGTTCATTTTTTGGCCAATTACTGCGGCCTATACGGTTTTTGGAGTGCCCATGCGGCTAACGCCTTTGCCCAGATTAGTTTTTTTATGCTATTGAATGTAATTCCCAAAGGGAAGCTCAGCGTTGGCGTTTATTCTTATTTGATTACTTGGGCTATATTGGTAGCTTTCAGCCGTATTATGGTTGGGGTTCATTATCCGTTTGATGTTTTGGTGGGAGCCGTTTATGGTATGCTCTGTGCTATTTTGTTATATATGATTTTTCGCCGCTTTTTTAAAAAACGTATTTCTGTCCCCATATCCTGAAATGCGTATGATAAAAGTAACTCCATCTGATTTTTTTACTGGCGAAGGGAAATTAAGAGAGCCTATTGTTTATTGGTTGATGCATACGTTTCAGTATGAGGAGGCCGTGATTCGCAAAACCAAATTTAAACCGGTAGATAAACTGCCTTACGACGCGCATACATTTTACAAAACTGTACGGTATTATAATCCCAATATACCCAATAGTCCTACCGCAAATTATTCCTACCGGAATTGGTTAAATATCATAGCGCATGAAATGTATCACCGACAGGAAATTGGCAATAACTGGTTTTCTGCCGCCGCTTTCGGAATCAGTTATGGCTGGCATTGGGTAAAGAATTGTCTTACCGGCAAACACCCGTACTACGATAATCCGCATGAGGTAAGGGCATTTAATACGGGCTGTAATTCCGATTCAAAGGTGAATGTATTCCTGGCCCGGTTTCCGGACACCAAAAAATGGCTCCGCTCCGGCAATACGGAAGATATGCAGCTTTTGGCCTCTGCCTCAAAACAGTTTAAAAACCTGACTTAGGATTTTATAAACCGCTTCAATGCCGAATATTTACCTGAATTTAATTTCAGGAAATAAACACCCGGTTTTAACTCAGAAATAGCAATGCTGTTTTGCATGGCGTTTAAGTTACCCTGTATCATCACACGTCCCTGAATATCCATAATCAGGTAGCTTTCTGGGGTTTCCAGGCTGCTCGAAAATTGGATCAGTTCGGTAGCCGGGTTGGGCCAAATATTGAGTATGGCTTTGTTATATTTATTTTCGCTAATTCCGGCTGTAGGGTGCGTGAATTGACTAAAAAAACGCCAGATTTCTCTGCTTGCGCTAAAATCCATACAGGTTATATCAATAGCCAAAGGGGCTCCCGGCCAGGTATGGGCGCCACCGGTAACTTTGTAAAACTCAACACTGGCTCCACCGTCTCCGGGGGCATATACAAAATGTTCTGCGGTTGCGCCGTCGGTTGTATTGGTATTCGGCACTGCGGTCATGCTGGCCGGTGTTGGGCAGTTGTTGAAACTTACCCAATAGGAAACCACATCTTCAACGGGTAAAAAACCGGCATTCCCGGCATAAGGTACCGTAGCATCGGCCGTACCGTGAATTTGCATTACCGGCGTGGGTTTTGACGGATTACAGGTTGCGGCATCCGTGGTGGTCATACTGCCCGTAACGGAGGCAATAGCTGCAAAACGGTTGCTTTCACAGGCCAGTTTATAACTCATGAAACCGCCGTTCGACATTCCGGTAGAGTAAATGCGGCCCTGATTTATGTTGTATGTGGCAGATATGGTATCAATTAGGGTTTCAAGAAAGTCTACGTCATCTACGCTTGAGGGAAAAAAGCCCACATTCCAGAATTGGGTTGAGGCGGTTCCTGGCTGAACGGTTCCGTTGGGATGCACGATAATGAACCCGGCGGTATCGGCAATAGAACGGAAATCACCGTATAATTCCTGCTGCCAGGCTAAGCTGCCGTATCCGTGTAGGTTAAACACCAATGGGTAAGCTACCGAACCGTCATACGAATCCGGGATATACAAGGTATAATTGCGGTTAATGCCCCCATGCGTAAACGAACCCGGAACTGAAGTTTGGGCGGAGACAAGGGTACTAAGGATTATTAACAGAAAAGATGTGTAAATTTTTTTCATTTTGTGAATATGTAATTTTAACAAAAACGCTAGTTTTTTCTTCTCTCTTCAAAGATAGTTTTGTTTTCTGATTTATCCTAACAGCTTTATAATTTTCCAAGACCAATGTTTAGTTTGGGTAAAAGTTAGTGATTGTCTTCATTTTCTATTTGATTTAAATTTTGATTAATTCGATATGACCATGTTGTGACCTGCTCTGCAATTCATTTTAATCTATATATTTATCATAAAATTTAAAATTTAGAAAATGAACGTAATCGAAACCCTAAATAAGACTATTTTACTTAGCGAAAATTTCATTTCACATTATTCGGAAAAGGAAATGGAAACAGACGAATTAGCAAGATTAGCAATGATTGAAAGATATGGGATAACATTTAAAAATCTTGTAAAGTTGTTTCCAATCTTAGAAAATGACATAAGTATTGATTATAGTATAACTTTACTTTTACGAGCAGCTCTTTTAGATACTCATATTATTTTCTATCTTACTGCTATAAATTTAGATGAAGGCCTAAATGAAAGCCAAAGAAAAGATAAAGTGAAAGATGAAATAGAGAAATTGTTTATCAATCAATTAGAATATTTTCTCACAGATATGGAAAGAATAAAACCTCTAGGATTTCTATCTGAAAGTGAATACAATGCACAATTAAGTGGTATTGTAGGTAAATATAGATTTTGTTTCAATGATGAGATAGATATGGATAACCCTAAAAAATCATTAAAAACCTACAACAATTATACATCTCCGACCAGAATGTATGAGTACATAATTAAAAATCCACTTCTGAAAGGTATTGCAATCAGTCATTTTTACTTCTCAATATTTTCAAAGATTGAACATTTTGGAATACTGACTTATTCAATGACAAGAACAGTAAATTCAAAGATGATTATTGAGCAATGTATAGAGGTTCTTTTGGTTGGCTTAGAATATAGTATGTCATTAGTTGACTATACCAAACAAGAAAATATTGAATTATGTTATATCAATTCAGCAGTCCATGCACCAAATTTTAAATGGACATGGTAACTATGCAGCTACCTTCAAATGTCTTTTCTACGTTCGTTTGAGTTGAAAAAGAAATAAGTATCGTGCATTATTACTGCGCCTTTTTAGCCCTTAGTGGATAATCTTGTGAGTGCAGACAACGTTTTGTGCCGTCAGATGAAACCTATTTGTTTGGATTTATTAACCGCAATGCTATTTGACGGATGGTTATACTCTCTAACAAAAATTGAATGAAACTATCCCATAAATCCTTTTTCTTAATCCACAAAATACTTGTTCAAGTTAATTCAAAGAAAGCCTTACCATAGTCAACGCATTTCAAATGGGTAGTACCGTTCTTAAAATTAGCGTGTTTATGGGCTTTTTCCTTACCCTTATTTGGCGATTTGGCTACATTCCTATTTTCTAAATATTGGAAGTGTAGAAAAGTTGGTGTTAACTTTGATTTCTCAAGGATTTATCGTTGTTACTGATAGTTGAGTGAATTGAAGTTGTTAAGAATTGTCACTTTTGTCTTAAATTTTCGTGTTTATTACATTTAATGTGCTTATTATATGATTATTGTCCAAATATAATCACGTATTTTTTTATGACGATACTACATATAAATACAATTAGTGTTTTGTTTTTTTTAAATAATGATATACTTTCGCATAATTCACACATAATTTTAGGATGAAATCATTATTTTTTATTGGATTAGCTTTTTTTGTGTTAATCATAAAATCTAGTTCGCAATGCACTTTTGAATCAATTTTTCCATTGCAGCATGGAACGACAAGGTTTATGGCAATAACAACCATCGCATCACTAGGCTCGTTAAAAGAGGATAATAGTGCGAGCAGCATTGCCAGAGGTATGGGTAAGTGGAAAAAGTATGATTATTTGGATGGCGATTCTGTTTTTATAACGAATAAAAGTTACGAATACATTTTGCATAATTGTTTTAATGGGAATCAAAACTTTTTGCATCTAAGTTTTGCAGATGATAAATTGTATAGTATTACTAATACACTTTTTTTTTCAAATGACCAGTTCGGAAAGTTAAATGAAAATTACAACCATTTCGTTTCTGTTTTTAAAAGAAAATTCCCTAGTTGGGATGAGATTTTAGTGAGTGATAAGATTAAAAAAGAGCAAAGAGGTATGGGATTCCGATTTTATCCATTACCTCTAAACCAAAGAGATAATGTTAAAATAGAATATTTGGAAATTTGGTTTAACATTGAATATGATTGGCAATTTGACTCACAAAATAATTATGTTCGGACAGGGAATGTTAGTTTCTATCAAATGAATATTGATTATATTAACTTAAAGGGAACTAAATTAACAAACAAAGGTTTTTGAATATTATTTTTCCTGTTTACCCATTCACCTTCTCTTCCAATTCCATCCAGCGTAAAGTTTTCTCTTCAATTTCCTGAATGGTTTTTCCCAGTTCTGCGCTGATGTTCACCAGCTTTTCGGCATTGGCCAAATTAGCTTCCAGTTCTTTTTCAAGCTCCGTTTTGCGAATTTCCAGCTTGGCAATTTCCGATTCAATGTTTTCGTATTCGTATTTTTCTTTAAAACTGAGTCCTTTGGTATTATTTTTTGTTTGTATAGGCAGCGGAGCAGTGGGTTTGGAAACAGGGCTACTTGTTTCTTTTATTTTTTGTTGTATTTCGGATTGTTCGGCACGGTAATCGGTATAGTTGCCTATGTGTACTTTGATATTACCCTCGCCTTCAAATACAAAGATCTGGTCGGCAATTTTATCCATAAAATAACGGTCATGGCTTACCACAATCAAACAACCCGGAAACTCCATCAGAAATTCTTCCAGTTTGCTCAGGGTTAAAATGTCCAAGTCGTTGGTTGGCTCATCGAGAATCAAAAAATTGGGCGCGGCAACCAGTACCGAAAGCAGGTGCAGTCTTCGTTTTTCGCCACCGCTCAGTTTTTCAATGGGCGTATATTGTTTATCGGCCGGAAAATCAAATTTCATCAACAGCTGTGCGGCCGATAGCGAGCCGCTTTTACCGTATTCGGCATGCTCTGCAATGTTTTTAATGTGTTCGATAACCCGTTCCCCGGGTTTAAATTTTATCCCATCCTGGGTATAGTAGCCAAAACGGATGGTTTCACCTACAATGACCTCACCGGAATCGGGCTGTAATTTGCCGGTTATCATATTGAGCAGGGTTGATTTGCCGGCTCCGTTGGCACCCGCAATGGCAATGCGCTCTCCCTTCCGGAACGAATACGAAAACCCGTTCAGGATATTTTTTTCGCCAAAGGCTTTTTTTACGTTAACCAACTCCACAATTTTGTTGCCGAGTCGTTGCATCTGCTGTTCTAATTCAATTTTTCGTTCGGTTCTTTTTACACTGGTTTTATCTTTCAGGCCTTTATAAGCGTCAATTCTCGATTTCGATTTCCCGGTTCGGGCCTGTGGCGTTTGCCGTATCCATTCGGTTTCGCGGCGCAGGATGTTTAGGTTGCTTTCCAGTTCACTCTGTTCGGCCATGTGGCGTTCGGTTTTTTTCTCCAAAAAGTGCTGAAAATTTCCTTTATATGTGAAAATACGGTTATTGTCAATTTCAATCACGGTATCGCAGACGGCATCCAAAAAGTAACGGTCGTGCGTAACCATAAGCACGGTAAGCTGATCGGGGGCAAGAGCCTTTTCCAGCCATTCAATCATGTCAATATCCAAATGGTTGGTTGGCTCATCCAAAATAAGCAGGTCCGGATCTGAAAGTAATATTTTGGCCAGGGCCACCCGCTTTTTTTGTCCGCCGGATAATGAATCGGTGAGGGCGTGTTTGTTATAAATTTTTAAGTGGCCGAGTACTTCGTTTATTTTGTATTCCATATCCCAGGCACCCAGTTCTTCCATGCGGGCCAGGGCATCTTCAAGGCCTTGTTGGTTGGGCGATTGCATGGCTTTGTCGTAGGCATCAATGGCTGCTATGGCGGGAGTGTCACTGTCAAAAACGGCTTCCCAAACGGTTTTTCCCGGACTTAGCTGTGGATCTTGGGGCAGATACGCAATGCGGGCCTGACCGTTCGCCGTAACCCTTCCGCCGTCGGGCGTGTCGAGTCCCGATAAGATTTTCATGAGGGTACTTTTTCCCGTTCCGTTGGGAGCCACGATGGCCGTTTTCTGTCCTTTTTCGAGACCGAAAGACAGGTTTTCAAAAATGAGGCGCGCGCCGAATGATTTGGATAGATTTTCCGCCTGAAGATAATTCATGCCCCAAAGGTAGGATTGTTTCATGAAGCCGGCACAATCAAACAGCATTCATGCCAATATGTTATTTTGATTGTTTGCCTAAACTTTTCATCATCGCCAGAACACCTCCCAGAATCATCGTTACTGATATTCCGACGTTGAATCTGGTAGTAAGGATTAAAATAAAAGTAACTATAACTAAGCCTAGTGCAGTCGTGGCTAAGCCAAAATAAAAGAGGCTTCTGGATTTTATGTTGACGCTCTCTTTCTCAACCTGCCTCAACTGATTGCGGTTTACAATGGGCATAATGATGGCAATTTCCTCATCGCTGGTCTGTGTTTTCAGGTAAGCCCTGATTTCTGAAAAAGCAGTTCCGTTTCTGAGCATTGTTTCGGCTTCATCGCAGAGTTCGGCCCTTGATTTTTTATTGGGTTCAGACATTTTTTATTACTTTGTAAATCAATTCGAAAATAATGAAAAAAGGATTCTACCTATTCTGCAGTCTGTTTTTTGTGCAAAGTCTGATGGCTCAGGAACCTGTTTCACCACTTATGCTAAAGCTTCCCAGGGCCAACGTGGTAACGCTTTCGGCCCTGCCGGATGATTATCAGGCTACCCTCACCTTGAGTGAAGCGCCTTTTCCGGATGGGAATCCCGATAAAATCAAGCTGGCCCAGATAAAAGCAGAATCGGCACTCCGTTTTCCACGCAAAAGCGGAAAAAATACGGATAAAGCGAATGCTCCGGTCCCCAATATTCTCAATGGATACATCGTACATAACAGTACCGGTATCCCGCCCGATAATTACCTGGCCGTATCGGATTCAAACCGCCTGGCCTCAGTCGTAAATTCTAACATTTACATCTACAAGGCCGATTCCGGTGTGATGGTGACCAATAAAAGTTTGTCTTTATTCACCACCGGATTGGGCTTAACCGGTGCCAATGCCTATCGCTTCGATCCCAAAATTATATATGATCCGCAGGCGAAACGTTTTATAGCGGTGGTGCTCAGCGGTACCGACCAGTTCAGTAATGTAATCATGGGATTCAGCCAAACCGCCGATCCTGCCGGTGCCTGGAACATGTACAAACTTACCGGCAACCCGTTTAACGATTCAACCTGGTACGATTATCCGGCTATTTCCATTACCGAAAACGAATTTTTCCTTACCGGAAATCAGCTCCGGTATAATTCCAGTTGGCAAACGGGTTTTGCCCAGAGTATCATTTATCAGGTAGATAAAAGTTCGGGATATAACGGCGATTCCCTGGTTTTTAACCTGTGGAGTGATATTGATTATGTGGGCCGGCCCATCCGTAATTTGCATCCCGTTAAGGGCGGTGCCAGTTTAAAAGGACCCGAACAATTGTTTCTCTCCAACCGGAATTTTGCCATTCAGAACGACAGTATATTTTTTATAAAAATTCACGGTGAAATTGGAACGCCGGCCTGTTCACTATCTGTTACCCATGCGGTAACCAATCAGCCATACGGCGCCGCTCCGGCCGGCAGGCAAAAGGGCAGTGCCAAAACCCTGGCCACCAATGATGGCCGCATGCTTGGCGCTTTTGTAGAAGGTGATGAAATTCAGTTTGTGTCGAACTCGATTGATACCATAAACGGCAATGCGGCAGTGTATCACGGTAAGGTAACAGGCGTAAGTACGGGGAATTATTCGGTTACGGGCGAATTAATCAGTGTGGATTCCCTTGATTTTGGTTATCCGAACATCAGTTATGTGGAACAGGGAAATGGCGGACATGCTTCCATCATCACCTTTAACCACTCCGGTCCAAACCGCTTTGCCGGATTCTCGGCCCTCTATTATGATGGTTCCGAATATTCTGAAATTATAACAGTGAAAGAAGGCCTCAGTTATATTGACCGGTTAGCCCAAACAGAGCAACGCTGGGGCGATTACAGTGGTTCGCAGCGCCAATGGTCGGAACCGGGCGTGGTTTGGGCAGAGGGTATTTTTGGTCGTAATAACGGATACGGTTGTTATGCCGTAAAATTAGGTTCGTTTAATGCATCAATTAATGAACCTTCCGCCAAAGCCGAACAGGTATTGAGTTTATTTCCGAATCCCGCTGAGTTTTGGCTCAACATGGAGTTTGCCATGCCCAGTTCAGGAGCAGCCTATTTTTATTTGCTTGACATAAACGGAAAACAAGTGGATGTTATTCTGGAAAAAAACTGTAAACAGGGTAAAAATCTGTTGACTTTTAACGCATCAAAATTAAATTCGGGCGTATATTTTGTTCAGCTTGTGCATAACGGTAAAGTACTTGATACACGCAAATTCGTAAAACCTTAATTTTTCCGGGTCATTTAAACTTCCGGACTGAATTCAAGTCAAACAGACTATGAAGTGGATTGCCTTTTGTTTTTTGTTATTGATTTTATCGCTATCGGGCTTTGCCCAAACGGTTGTTGTAAAAGGAAAAATTGTTGATGCAAAAACGGCCGAACCTTTAGGCATGAGCAGTGTGGTTGCGGTTTCAATGGCCGATTCTTCATTAGTGGGCGCTGCTGCTGATTTTGATGGATTGTTTACGCTTAATTTGAAATCAGCCGGGGAATATGAAATACGGTTCAGTTACCTCGGATATAAATCTACCGCCAAGCGTGTTTTTGTTCCTGCGGAGGGATTGACATTGGACGATTTTTCCTTACAAAAAGATGAAGGCTTACTGAAGCAAATTACCATTGAAGATAAGATGATTATGGCCACCCAGCTTGGCGATACCACCCAATTTAATGCCGGCGCCTTTAAAACCAATCCGGATGCCAATGCCGAGGATTTGGTTCAGAAAATGCCGGGTGTTACCGTACAGGATGGCAAAGTTCAGGCTCAGGGAGAGGACGTAAAACAGATTCTGATTGACGGAAAGCTGTTCTTTGGTACAGATGTAAATGCCGCATTGAAAACCTTACCGGCCGATGTAATTGATAAGGTACAGGTGTTTGACCAGCAAAGTGAACAAGCGCGATTTAGCGGTGTGGATGACGGGAATACCACAAAAACCATCAATATTGTTACCAAAACGGATATGCGTGACGGGGTATTTGGAAGAGTATCGGCTGCGTATGGATACAAAGACCGGTTTGCCGCGGGCGGAAATTTTAATTATTTCGATGGCGATCGGCGGATTACGGTTGTATACCAAAGTAATAACATAAACCAACAGAATTTTTCGAGTGAGGATTTGTTGGGCGTAACTAGCGGAAATGCCAATAGGGGCGGCGGTTCCCGCGGTGGTGGTGGTGGCGGCGGCGGAAGACCCGGTGGCGGAGGTGGCAATGCTTCGGATTTTTTGGTCAGCCTGAAAAATGGAATTACCACTACCCATGCTGCCGGTATAAATTATTCGGATAAATGGGGTAAAAAAATAAAAGTAACGGGCAGTTATTTTTTCAATTGGGGAAATACACGTTCCGACCAAAGTTTGTTCCGTAATTTCCTGCTCACCGGAGATTCCGGACAGGTTTATAACGAAAATTCGGATGCCCTTGCTTTGAATATTAACCACCGTTTTAATTTCCGGTTTGAATATGCCATCGACTCCTTTAACATCATTACCGTACGGCCCCGATTTACCATTCAGCAAAACCGTGGAAACAGCCTGTTTGAAGGGCAAACCGAACGCGGAAATGTACTTCAGAACCTTACAAACAGCGATTTTTCATCTAATCTTCTTGCGTTAAATTTTTCCAATGAAATCGATTACCGTCACCGTTTTGCCAAACCGGGCCGCACCTTGTCCATCAGTTTAAATACCGGTTACTCTTATAACGATGGATTGAGTAATTTACAGGCACAAAATAATTATTATTCAGGTGCTGAAATTTCTGATACGCTTGACCAGAATGGCAGTTTATTCGGCCGCGGATATTCGCTGGGTACCAATTGGGTATTCACTGAACAGATAAAAAAAGGACATTCCTTGAATTTTAGCTATGGAGCCAGCTACCGGAACGATATCAGCAATAAAGAAACTTTTGATTTTGTGTCCCAAACACAGTCATACAGCCGAATTGACTCCTTGCTGAGTAACAATATCCGCTCCGATTATCAAACGCAGAGTGCGGGTATGGGTTACCGTTTTAACTCGCCAAAGGCCATGTTTGTTTTAAATGTTCGCTATCAATGGTCGCAGTTAAATAATGAAAATCGTTTTCCGGATAATTCCCGTTTCAGTAAGGATTTTCATAACGTTTTACCTTTTGCCATGTTCCGTTACGATATAACAAAACAGAAAAATATCCGTATCCGGTATCGTGCCAATGCCGGTATTCCCTCGGTTGACCGCTTTCAGTCAGTTATCAATAATAGCAATCCATTGATATTAAGTTCCGGGAATCCCGATTTGAAACAAGATTATTCACACTCCTTATTTTTTCGGTATTCAGCCACCAATACGGTTAAATCGCACGCTTTTTTCTTTTTGGTAAGTGGAACGGCTACCCAAAATTACATTGCCAACAGTACGGTTATTGCAAGCAATGATACCCTTCTTTCCGAAGGTGTTTTTCTGCCTTCAGGCGCACAGTACGCTAAACCCGTCAACCTGAATGGTTATTACAATCTGCGGACTTTTGTAACCTATGGTTTGCCCTTAAACTTCATGAAATGTAATTTAAATCTAAATGCGGGTGCTACTTATATCCGTACACCCGGTTTGATTAATAATGAACTTAATTTTTCCAATTCTCCTTCGGGAAATTTGGGTATTACCATCAGTAGTAATATTAGCAAGAAAATTGATTTCACGGTGGGAACCACTTCATCCATCACGTTTGTGCAGAATTCATTGCGGAAAAATTTGAATTCAAATTTCTTCAATCAGAACACAAAAGCCCGCCTGTATTGGGATGTTTGGAAAGGTATCATCATCGGAACGGAATTAACCCATCAATTATTTACGGGTCTATCCGACGGATATAACCAGAATTATTTTTTGTGGAATGTAAGCCTTGCCAAAAAGTTCCTAAAAAACGATGCTGCCGAGTTTAAATTTACGGCTTTTGATGTGCTCAATCAAAATAACAGCATCACCCGTAATGTAACCGATATTTATACCGAAGACGTTGAGACGGTTGTATTAAACCGGTATTTCATGCTGAGTTTTGCGTATACGTTTAAGCAGTTTAAGAAGCGGTAAATAGGCAATAGCCCGATAGCTATCGGGCAGGAGGCAATGATTCCGCTCCGGGCAATAGGCAGGAGTTAGGAGCCGTCTTAACGGTTGAAAGGGTTTTGGCTCGGGGTTATAAATACAGGGTGGTCAACTTTATTTAGGCATTAACATCTCAATACCAAATACTCAATACCCAATATCCAAAATTTAATCCCCACACTATTTCACCCTCGCATCATATACCGATCCCATACTTACGGTTTTTCCTTGATGCAGGTGTTTAATGAGCGCTTGTTTGATAGTGTGGAAGATTACCATGTGAACGTCTTCGGTTATCTCCATGTCATTTACTTCGGCATGTACGTTTAAGTCGGCCAGGGCTTTGATTTTTCCGCCGGAATATCCACAAAGGGCCAAGGTTTTTACGCCGGCAGTTTTGGCAAATTCCATTGCTTTTACCACGTTGTTTGAATTTCCGCTGCCCGAAATACCTATGACTAGATCGCCCGGTTTCACGAAGTTGCGAAGCTGCTCAACAAATACATCATCGTATGAAATATCGTTAGCAATGGCCATCATGGCGCTGTTATTATCGTTGAGGCAAATGAAACGGAAGCGTTTCTCTAAACCCGATGAAGCTCCTTTCACAAAATCGCCTGCCATATGACTGGCCGTGGCCGCACTGCCACCATTACCGAATACATAAAATGTGCCGCCGTTTTCATACGTCTCCAGAAAGGCAGCCGTTACTTTATCCAGGTTTTCGGCAGAAAGTTTATCGAGTGTACTTTTCAGGAGTTCGATATAGGCCGTATGCGATGCGTTGCTGTTCATTTTGGTGCGTAAATCAGTTTAGAACCTTCGGTTTCAAATTTAAATTCAAAGTAACGTAATTTTTTTAAAGCTTCACGCAGTTTGGCCTGACTGTTTTTGGGACAATAAAATAACAGGAAGCCTCCGCCGCCAGCCCCCAACAGTTTTCCGCCCAATGCACCGTTTTGCATGGCCGCTTGGTAGGCTTCATCAATAAATCCGTTTGAAATGGAGCCGGTGAGCTGCTGTTTGAGCATCCAGTTTTCGTGCAAAATCCGTCCAAAATCATCCGTTTGACCCGAATAAAGGCATTCTTTAAGATCATTTACCAGCAGGGTCATGGACTTCAGTTTTTCAAATTTTTCGCTTTCAGCAATGTTTTTTTTCTGTTCGGCCAGAATGGCTGAGGCACTTCGCTGAACGCCGGTATAGAACATGAGCAGATTGTCCTGCAGTGTATCCATTATCCCGGCCTGGGTTTGGATTTTTTCAACTTCCACGCTGCCGTCTTTTTTAAAGCGAAAAATATTAAATCCACCGTATGCTGCCGCATACTGATCTTGCTTACCGATGGGCTCTCCGAGCAGGTTGATTTCGATGTCGCATGCTTCGGCAGCCAGTTGTTCTTTAGTTACGGCTTGCCCGGCATGGGTGTATAAATTGTGCAGCAAACTTACCGTGAACGATGAGGACGAACCCATACCCGTACCGGCCGGTACATCGGCAATGGAACTGATTTCCAATCCGCCGGAGATGCCGAATTTTTCGAGCAGGGTGCGGATGATCGGATGTTCGAGTTCTGATGCGTGGTTTACGGTTTCTGTTTTAGAATATTTAGCCCTGATTTTATCGGGTTCAAAAAAGCGGTGCGAAGAAATGTACATGTATTTATCAATGGTAGTGCTGAGCACAGCTCCTTCATGACGCTCGTAAAATGCGGCCATATCGCTGCCTCCGCCTACAAAACTGACCCTGAACGGGGTTTGTGTGATAATCATCTGTACCTAAATAAAGAGCAAAAAAAGCGAAAATCCGGCGGTTTTTTGGTCTAAGGCCAAGGATTTGCCTAATATTGCCTCCCGAAACATGCCTGAATCAAAAAAATACCTGGCCGCATTTGCATCCGATTTTCACTTCGGAGTTCCTGATTTTGCCAGCAGCAGACTGCGTGAAGAGCGTTTGGTGAAGTGGTTGGATGAGCGGGCCGCCGATTCGGAAGAGATTTATTTGCTGGGTGATATTTTTGATTTTTGGTTTGAATATAAAAAAGCCGTTCCCAAAGGTTTTGTCCGCCTGCTCGGAAAACTGGCCCAGATTTGTGATGCCGGAACCCCCGTTCATATTTTTACCGGAAACCACGATTTGTGGATGTTCGGATATCTGGAATCTGAAATCGGGGTAAAAATTTATAAAAAACCGGTCGAACGCAAAATCGGTAATAAGTCGTTTTATATCGCCCACGGCGATGGTTTGGGGCCCGGTGATCACGGCTATAAATTCATCAAAAAAATATTCACGGCTCCATTTTTTCAGTGGTGCTTCCGTCAGCTTCATCCCGATTTTGGTATCGGTTTGGCCAATTATTTCTCAGGTAAAAGCCGCAGCGCCAATTATATTCAGGATAAAAAATTTCTGGGCGAAGAAAATGAATGGTTGGTAGTATATAGCAAAGAACTGATTGCCGCCGGGAACAAAGCCGATTATTTCGTGTTCGGACACCGGCATCTTCCGCTCGAAATCAAACTTTCGGAAAAAGCCACCTATATTAATCTGGGTGATTGGATTACTGATTTTACTTATGCCGTTTTTGACGGAGAAAAAATGCAGCTCCGTAAATACGAAAAGTAGTTAGCGGTATATATTTTGACAATCGGTTTCAAAAGTCTGCGTACTATTTTCCAAACCAATTTCTGTATCAATGCGGGCCAGCTCACCGCAAAAATCGTACGTATATTTTTTCCTTGAAATGAGCAATCCCTCGTTGTTATAGCGTGTGTATGAACTTAAATGCTGCGACAAATAAACTGCCTCCCAATGTTTATTTCCATTTTTTCGGAAGGCAGCCTGCTCCAGTTTATATGTTACCCGATGTTCGTCTTGATATTCGGTTTCTTTATACTGGAGAACACAGTTTTTATAAAAATAGGTAGTTTCAATTTTGTATCCGTTCCCATATTTACTCTCTTTTACAGTGTTTTCACAGTTTTGAAATGAATCCGCCTGGCCTAAAACAACTATAAAAAGCAGGTTGATGAATACGGTTTGCATAAATGATCTGTAATACGTTCGGATAATTTACTTCAATGATTATGCCAATTTTAACCGTTTTTAATCGCAAATAATTAATTTATACACTTTTCTGTTTTGTAGGTTTCCACATTCCACAAAGTAAATTCCGGCGGGCCAGTCGGGTATGGCGAGGGTGTAATTATTTAGCACCGTTTCATGCCTGAGTAATCTACCGGAAGCATCCAGTAATCGAATATGAACGGGTTCCTTCCCGGTTGTTTTGATGTGAAGTACATCTTTTGCCGGGTTGGGGAAGAGTTCCACTATGGGATTATTCGTCCCAAAGCCTTGTATACCGGCCGTACTGGTTGAATCATCATATAAGCGCAAAGCTTCGCGAAAGCAGGGAATGATACTGTCTTTATCCACCACTGCGGAATGGTAAAACTGAAAATCATATTGCAAATCCCAATAAAACCAAGGCATGTTCAGGTTTCGCGTGCGTCTTGCCACGGTATCAATCCAGTTGCAGCGGCTTTGTTCGTCGGCATGAATGCTTACCCCAAATTCACCCAGAAAAACGGGTAACTGATATGTATTCATCCATTGTTCCAGGTAAAGCCAGTTGGCCTCTACCAAAAAATCGTATCCCGAATTTGGAAAGGGAATTCCGGCAGCATAAAAAGGATCGGACCAGGCAAACCCTTGATGCGTAAAGGGAAAGGGGTCGTACGTATGCACCGTGTAGATGATATTGGTATCGCTGAGCGGATTAAAATCGGCAAATCCAAGTCCGATACCCGCGAAATTAGGGGCCGCAATGATGGAGTGGTTTGGGGCATAAGGCCGGATAGAATCAATACAGGCCTCGAAAATTATGGCCAATGAATCATTTTCAAAGCCTATGGACGGTTCGTTCAAGAGTTCAAAGGTATACTGCTCCGGATTTAAACCGGCGTATCGCCGGGCCAACACAGCCCATAAATTGGCCATTCTGGGAAGGGAAGCCCTCCAGGCAGTATCGGTAAGCGGCCAGCCATGATGGTTGTCGATGATGAGTTTCATGTCCAGTTCATCGGTCCAGGCAATAACGGTATCAACCAAGGCAAATACCGGATGTGAAGTATTTACGGCATAGGGCGGAAGGGTATCCGTAACGGCGGCAAAGTTAATGGGAAGGCGCACCGAGCGGATGCCCGATTTTTTAATCTCCACCAAAAATGATTTGGAATATCCCGTAGGATTTGGCCAAAGCGGACTCCAATAGGCTTCGAGCCAGTTACTGAGGTTTACGCCTTTTTTGAAACTGTTACAGCGGTTTTGGGCCGTAGTTTGGGCATTTATGGTAATCGAAAAACCGACAAATGCGGAAGCCAGAAAAGTCCGGAATACAAAAGATTTCATCAAGGTACCTTGGGGCATTATTTTCCCAAAGGTATTCATTGATAAAAATAAAAAGAAGACTCCGAAGGTCTAAATGCCTAAACCTGTTTGTTTACTTTCAAAAAGAGCACTAAATCAACCAGGCGGTTTGAGTATCCGGCCTCGTTATCATACCAACCCACGGTTTTCACCATATTGCCGATAACGGAAGTAAGTTCAGCATCAAAAATACAGGAATGCGGGTTTCCCACAATGTCAATGGAAACAATGGGGTCTTCGGTATATTCGAGGATGCCTTTGAGTTCATTTTCGGCTGCTTTTTTGAAAGCTGCGTTGATGGTTTCAACACTTGCGGGTTGTTTTACGATGCAGGTGATGTCGGTAAGTGAACCGTTTGGAACCGGAACCCTTACGCCCGCACCGCCCAGTTTACCCTCCAATTGCGGAAATATTTTGCCGATCGCCTTAGCCGCTCCGGTAGATGTAGGAATGATGGACTCGGCCGCAGCCCTGGCCCTGCGCAGATCTTTGTGCGGTGCATCGTGCAGGCGCTGGTCGCCTGTGTAGCTGTGCACGGTGGTGATATATCCCGAATCTACCCCGCAAAGTTCATTGATTACTTTAATCATGGGTGCGGCATTATTGGTAGTGCAGGAGGCATTGGAAATAATATCCTCTTTTCCGGTAAGAATGGATTCGTTCACGCCCATCACGATGGTTGGAATGTCATCTCCGTCGGCAGGGGCTGATATGATTACTTTTTTTGCACCTGCGTTCAGATGCATGGATGCTTTTTCCCGGTTTTTGAATAATCCCGTACATTCCAGTACCACATCAACCGATAAATCGGCCCAAGGCAGGCTGGAGGGGTCTTTTTGGGCAAATACGGGTATTTCTTTTCCGTTTATGAGCAAGCTTTTTTCAGTGTAACTTACCGTTCCGGTAAATTTACCGTGTACTGAATCGTATTTCACGAGGTGGGCCAATGTTTTGGGATCGGTAAGGTCATTTATCCCTACAATGTGGAGTTCAGGATGTTGGATTAAACGACGTAAAACTACTCTTCCGATGCGTCCGAAACCGTTGATGGCTATGTTCAGCGATGATTTTTCCATGTTTCTTTTTTGATATTTATTGGCACTTGTATGGAACAAAGTTAATTTTGTATTATTATTGTCGGTTGAAAATCGTCCGACAAACCGAAAAATTTGTCCGGTTGGTTTCCAAAAGAAAGAAACTACTTTTGAACTGAAAAATTGTATTAAAAAGGCTGTTATGAAAAAACTTTTATTAGCCGCAGGGATTATCGGAGGAGCAATCAGCAGTGGAGCTGTATTTGCCCAGCATGTTCACCATCCCGGATGTGGAACACACCTCGATGCCGCTTTCCAGGATCAGGGATTTGTAACTGATTTTGAGAAGTTTAACGAGTACCTCAAAACCTATTCTGAAATAGGAACCGAACGAAGCGGTGTGCGTATTATGCCGGTTGTGGTTCACGTAATCCACAACGGCGGTTCATCAAACGTATCTGATGCCAACATCAATACCATGATTACCAAAATGAATCAGGCTTATAACCGCAATGCTCCCAACATCGGAACATTGCCGGAGCGCTTTGATACCATTGCCGGTAATCCGCAAATTGAATTCCGCCTGGCTACCAAAGATCCTCTCGGAAATTGTACCAACGGTATCCGCAGGATTTACGCACCTCACAAATCAAAAGATGCTTATGACGATAAACGTCACAAAAGCTTAAGCTACTGGGATCGTGCCAAGTATTTAAATATTTGGATTACCAACAATATTAAGGATCCCTCCGAATCGGGCGGCGGTGGCCAAATTTTGGGTTACTGCTTGTTTCCGGGTTCCGCTCCGGCACTTCAGGATGGCGCCACGATTGCTTTTTCTGCCATGACAACAAATGCGGTTGCCGGCCATGAAATTGGCCACCACTTAAATCTGATTCACGTTTGGGGTGACCAAACATGCGGTTCCGACGAAGTGGATGATACACCGATTGCACGTGATGTGAATTTTGCATGGCCAAATCCATGTGACACACTCGTAAAAGAAGCTACATGCTACGAAGATGTAATCGATAACTACCGTGACTCATTATTACGTTACGGAATTGGTGAAAATTACCAAAACTATATGGACTATGTAAACAACTACAACTGTCCGAACATGTTCACCAAAGGTCAGGTTGAGCGTATGAATGCAACGCTTTCGTTCTACTCTTTCCGTGGAAATGTAGTAACCGAAGCCAACAATATTTTAGCCGGCGTAAACGACGGAGCCCCTGCCTGTACCGAATTGAAGCCGGTGGCTGAATTCTGGGCAACTAACCCCGTAGCCTGTGTAGGCCAAAATGTGAATCTTAAAAACGGAACATTCAATGGCGCCGGTGATTCTTTCCTATGGACATTGGAAGGCTCCGATACACCTACTAGCACTGCAGAAAATCCAGTGGTTAAATATAGTGCTCCCGGAACATACAATGTTACTTTGACTGTTACAAATTCAGCCGGCTCAAGCACAAAAACCAAAAACGGTGTTATCTACATTGTAGATAACACCGTTGAGTCTAAACCTTGGGGTTATTTTGAAGGATTTGAATGGGGACAATACTGGGATCAGGGTCGTTGGACTGTAGTGAACGATGAAACAGATCCTGGTAAAGATTGGAGACTTTCTGATTGGGGTAATGGTTTCAACGGAACATTTGCCATCAAAATGAATAACTTCCAAAATACCCGCGATAACAATTCTACATTAATCTCTCCTCCTTTTGATATGGATGCCATCCAAGGTACTTCAAAACAATTCCGTTTCAAAGTGGCATACGCCATCCGTACCAATGAGGATTTTGCATTTGACGAAGCAGCCCAACAATTCGTACCCGTTGTGGATGATAAATTAATTCTTTCCCGTTCGGCCAACTGCGGCCAAACCTGGACTACGCTTAAATCATTCTCTGCAACCGAAATTTTATCTGCAGGTTTAAGCACCGACCCATTTGCGCCAACCGCAGATAACCTGTGGAGAGATATTTCTGTAAACCTTTCCGGTGTTAATGCCGGTGGTGCAGAGGTTCTTTATAAGTTTGAATTTACTTCGGGAAGTAGTGTGAACAACAACCTGTACATTGACAATATTCAAATTATTGCCACTGCCGGTGCCAATGCTTCCATTGAAGATGTTACAGCCGAATACTTCAATCTGAGTGTTTATCCGAATCCGGTAACCGAAAATGCAATGGTTAGCTTTACGCTGCCTGAGCCGGTAGCCGATGCACAAGTTGCCGTATATGACCTCACAGGCCGTCATGTTGCCGATGTGTACAACGGTGCCTTGGGTATGGGTGACCAACTCTTCACCATTAACCGCAGCCAGTTAGGTGCCGGTGGTGTTTACTTCGTAAAAGTTAATTTTAACGGTAAATCATTTACCGAGAAAATTATCGTTCAATAAGTAGTTTTTCATTTTCTTTTTCAAAGACGCCGGATTTTCCGGCGTCTTTTTTTATATTCGGGTATGAAAAAAACAGTACCCTTAGTTATTCTTTTTTGGACTTTTGCCTTCGGGTCTATCCTTGCCCAGCAAAACCAACCCAAAAGGCTGTATGAGCTGCCCGGATATACCGATGTGCTCGAAAATCCAAAACTTCTGGTGGTTTATGATTCAGAAACCAATGCAGAAACCATGCAAGCCATTTTTAAATCCTGTGAACAGCTGGCCGTATCCCAAATTGGCAGGCCGCTTATTGACGGGCGTTGGATCCTGAGTATAAAACCGGGCGCATCAAAACAGGCTGCCATAGCAGAGCTGGAACAGTTTTCGCAGGTAAAAGCGGTTACACCCTGGCTCAAAGATGCCGGCGGAAACGAACGTGGAATTTTACCCGAATTGTATGTAAAACTGAAACCTGATCAGGATGCGAAATTTTTGTTTGACTTGGCCAAATCCTTTGGGATTGAATACAAGGGAAAACAGCAATATTTGTCGGATGTTTTTGAGTTTGAATGTGGTAAAAACTCGGCATTTAATTCCCGTGAAATGGCCATTTACCTGAACACCGACGAACGTGTTGAATATGCCGATGCCAATTATGCCTTCTTTCCTAAGGTGCATACCGTGGATGATTCGCTTTATTTTAGGCAGTGGTCTTTAGAAAACGTGGGCGGTATGAACCAGTGGAACGGAACCGCCGGCGCAGATATGGATCTGCCGAATGCCTGGGCACTGACAACCGGAAACCCGGCCGTTAAAATTGCTATTTTAGATTCCGGCGTCGATACGCTTCATCCCGACTTAAAACCCAATCTGCTGCCCGGATACGATGCCACAGGAGGCAACAGTCATGGCTATCCTAATACCAATTTCCCGAGCGACGGACATGGAACGGCCTGCGCCGGTATTGCGGCCGCAAAGGGGAATAACCATATTGGTGTGGCCGGTGTGGCCTACGACTGCAAAATTGTGCCCGTGAAAATTTTCATTTATATCGATACCACCATTTCGCTTCCGCCCATTATTGATACCACCTTATATGAAATTGCCTATTCCGAAACGGCGTTTATGGTTAACGGAATCGGCTGGGCTTGGCAAACTGCCGGGGTTGACGTGCTGAGCAATTCATGGGGCATTCCGCCCGAATTGGCTCCGCTGGCTCCCGTTGACCAGTTTGTGGTGATGAATGTAATTACCGATGCCAAAGAACAGGGCAGGGGCGGAAAAGGAGCCATTCAGCTTTTCTCTTCCGGAAATGAAAATTCGGGTTTGATCTGGCCTTCTAATTTTTTCACGAATATCTCTGTAGGAGCCACCACCAATAAAGATAAACGGGCCAGTTTCAGTAATTACGGCGCCGGTTTGGACGTATCGGCGCCCGGTGTGCAGGTTACCACCACCGATATGTTGGGCACGACCGGTTTTTCGGCTCAGGATTATATGCTCGATTTTGCCGGAACTTCCGCAGCCTGTCCGAATGCCGCTGGCGTAGCGGCCCTGGTGCTTTCGCTGTACCCTGATTTGAGTTTTGCCGAACTCCGGTCTGTACTTCGCATTTCGGCCGATGATGTGGGTGGGTATGCTTACGACAGTACCAATACCGACGGTACATGGTCTTCGCCCCTGGGCTACGGAAGGGTAAATGCATACCGTGCTTTACTCACCGCTCCCGTATTATCGTTCGATGAAATGACCGGAAAAAACATGAATGTACTGCTGTATCCGAATCCGTCTGCTGAATTTGTATACATACAAATGAATGGCTTTGAACCGGCCCCGGTAAATTTGTTCATCTATGATTTAAGCGGAAAACAAGTACATTCTTCCAATTTAATGCCTTCAGGTTCAGTTGAGTTTAGCCATCGTTTAGACTTGGCTGCCTATCCTTCCGGTATTTATTTTGTAAAGCTTGTGCAAGGCGGGAACCATTTCAGCATGAAATTTGTTAAACAATAGAAAAGACCTTATTTTTATCAAAATCAAATTGTAGAGTAGACATGAAAAAGACAGCATTATTATTTGTAAGCCTTGTAATGGGAGCTGCCAGTTTGATGGCCCAGACACGAAAGTATGATATCATCCTCTCCGGAGATAAAATTGGAACCTTAACGGCCACCAAAACCGTAAAAGGAGCATTTACCACGTATAAACTGGAAAGCAGTTCCGAAGCAAAAGTGCTCTTTTCAACCCGTAAAAATTATGTGTTGATGGATGTTACCTACAAAGATGGAATTCTTGTTTCTTCGTACTGTAAAAATGAAATCGACGGCGAAGTGGATAACTATGCCAGCATCAACTGGGATGGTACAAAATATAACATTACCAACGAAAAGAAAAAATTAACCTTTCCTACAGCAGTTAAATACAGTGTTATATCGCTGTATTTTGGAGAACCGAAAGGGATTACCAATCTGTTCACTGAGCGCATCGGTGAAGCTTATCCGTTGAAAGATTTAGGATCCGGAAAATACGAGTATAAAATTCCGAACGGCGACAAAAACGTATACATTTACCGCAATGGTGAACTGGTTGAAACCGAGCGTAAAACAATTATCGGTACCGTATACGTAAAATTGGCTAATTAAAATTTTATGCAGAAAAGTAGAGTTCTCTGCCTGCTCTTTTCGCTTGTTATATTGAATGTTTCGGCCCAAAAGTTAGAGTACGAAATGTTTCTCATGGGCGATAAAATTGGTACACTGGTTACCGAAAAAAAGGTAAAGGGCGATTTGGAAGTGTATACCCTCGTGAGCAAAGCCAGTTCAAAAATCTTGTGGAAACACATTGATGCCGAAACCAGTTACCGTGCCGTTTTTAAAGCCGGTAAATTGCAGGAATCTTACTACGAGCACAAAGAAAATGGTGCCGTGGAAAGGTATTGCAAAGTGGCCACAGCCGGAGACGGATACGCCATACACCATTGGAAAAACGGGAAATTTAATGTCGGTTCAATGGCCGATCATTGCCTCGTAACCATTTATTACCGTGAACCGGTGGATGGTTTGCGCATGTTCAACGAAGGTTGGGGAGAATACACCTCCATCAAAAAAACGGGTGCCAACCAATACGAATTCAAAGCGCCGGGCGGCGATAAAAACATATACCGGTACGAAGGAGGGCGCGTAAAAGATGCCGAATTTCATACGAGTATTGTTTCCGTTAAATTACGGCCCAAAGCGTAAAACATAGTTTATAAAAAAAATGCCCCAAAATGGGGCATTTTTTATTTAGGTAATATGGTATACAGACTCATATTGTCCGGGTTGAGGTATTGGTTGGCCACGCGGCTCATATCGGCCGGACTGATGGCATCAATGCGCTGCATGATTTCTTTCAGGGTTTCTATTTTACCCCGGGTGAAATAACTTTTCCCCATGATATGCAGTAAACTCCCCGGATTTTCCTGCGAGAGTGCCAATTGGCCTTTCACCTGTTTTTTTACCTGATGCAGTTTCATGCCGCTGATATGGGTTTCGCGCAGCTTTTTGATTTCGTCGCCGGCCAGTTTTACCGCTTTTTCTATTTTGCCTGCATCCGTATTCAGGTAAATGGTCCAGAGGCCGGTATCGGAATAGGAGATGAGTTGGCTGTCGATTTGGTAACAGATGCCGTGTTTTTCGCGTAGACTCAGGTTCAGCATGGAGTTCATGACCGGGCCGCCCAGCAGGTTGTTCAGCACCCCGCACACGATACGGTCTTCATGCGAGCGGGTAATGCCCGGGAAACCGATAAGACAGTGTGCCCCGTGTACATTCCGGTAATCGGTTTTTACGAATGGAGCCGACCGTCCCGTAAAGGGCACCCGTTTGCTCCGCATTCCGTTAAACTGGAACGATTCCAGCATGGGCCTGGCATAGTGCAGTATTTTTTCGAAGGAAAACTGGCCTACCGTACAAAAAACAATGTCTTCGTTGTGGTATCCTTTTTCTATAAATTCAGAAATGGCTTTCCGGCTGATGTTTTTTACGTCGTTTACCGTGCCCAGGATATTGGAACTGAGCTCATGTGTCCCGAACCATTCTTCCTCAAAGCAGTCCATGATATCTTCGGCCGGATCGTCTTTGTAGGCATTTATTTCATCCAGAATCACGCCTCTTTCTTTTTCAATTTCCTTTTCCGGAAAGATGGAATTGGCCACCACATCGCCCACGATATCAATGGCTTTGCGCATATCTGATTTCAGGCAGGAGGCATACACGAAGGTTTCTTCCTTGGTGGTGTAGGCATTCAATTCTCCGCCCGAATTGTCGATTACGGAAAGGATATGATAGGCTTTCCGTTTTTTGGTGCCTTTGAAAAACAGGTGTTCCAAAAAATGGGCCGTACCCCTCAGGCCTTTCTCATCGCGGGAGCCGGTATTAATTAAAATACCGCAGCGGGCCGAGGCCATTTTGGCCTTTATGTGAATGATATGTACGCCGTTTGGCAGCTGGAGCGTATAAAAATCGGTTGACAAAATCGTATTCCTTTCTTTAAAACAGAGGTTCAAAACACATTTAAACAGTTTGCAGCAAGCACACGGCGTTGACAGCAAACCGTAGAGAGTGAAAACCCCTTATGGCTTACAAAAGTAGTTTTTAAAGCGCAGTTTGCGTGTATTTTGGGCTTTATTTTTGGGTTGGGGTGGGGATTGGTTTTTGAATGCAGGGATGATTAAGCAAGTCGTTTATTTTCATGGTTTTAAGGTAGAACATACATTTGGCTTTAAAATTGAATTGTACTTTACAAATAAATTGCTATTTTGGTTAATATTTAATGCTGTTAGTTTCGTGATTTTACTAAAAAAAAATGTACCCTCTTAGAAATATAGCTTCGGCGGAGTTTACACATGCTGATTACTGGAGCGAAGCGGAACACGAAGTAAATCCGTGTATTGTATGCGGTGCGGGATTGCTGGAGTGCAACGGAACATGTAATAAATCCCTTACAGCATTGGGTGTAACCATTTTGATGTACAAGATGCTGCTTCTAATAACACAATAAACAAAAAAATGATTGATAGCTATATTACTAAACACGAAAATTCATTTTTTAGTGTATATATATCCAATATTATTTTCAATTATTGGATTATGTATATTATTTTTTGATTCAAATTTCAATTTGTCATACTTGTATGCAAGTATAATGTTCTTTATTTCAGGTGTAAAGCTATTTGTTGATATTAATGATGACTTGAGAATTTTATTTTTTGATGATTATGCTATAATATATTTCAGATTTCCAATAGCAAGAAGTATTAGATTTTCATATAATGATATTTTAAAAATTGAATCAATATATACAAGAGAATTAGGTGCTAGACTTCGAATGAAAGTAAAAGACGAGAAAGGAAATTTTTATAAATTCTGTCTTTATTATCCTAAGGAAGACCTTCGACAATTTTTGTTAGAAAAAATGAATAATGGATAACATTAATTTATTGAGCAGGTATTCCATTTAGTACATGATAATATTATGATATTCAAGGAATTTTAACTGAAGAAATACAATATTAAAACTTGGTATTTTAAATACGAAAACATCTTGAATTTAGTTTATAAGTTTTAATCTGATAAAGTAATAATACTATCCAAGTCCTAAGTATTATGTTGTGCAATGGAACATGTAATGAACCCCTTTCAGCTTAAGTGGCATTATTAGATAAAATTTATTCAAGCTCTGTTATATTCTTACTTTTTTGTCTTGACACGAAAAAGTAACAAAAAAAGTCAAGGCTGCATAAAATCAGCTAAAAATGAGTGTCTTTTGGCTAAAGTCCAAAAACTCGCTTCGCTCAAACAGTTTGGACTTCTTCACGCCAAAAGCCGCTCATTTTCTTAACGCTGATTTTATGAGGCCGTTTCGAGGTTTTTATTCACGAAAATACATTTCACTTCAAAATTGAATTTTGTATAATCTTGGTTAATGTATAAATTATAAATAGGCACTGAAATATAGCGCCGTTAGATGCGGCATGTTAATAGAAGACAATGTAGCCTTATGGTAACATAGCTCCGTAGGAGCGGAATAGGCTTTTATGGGTTGTGCTGAATTTGGGGTGTTCTGGAATATATCATTTATAGTGCTTGCTTGCGTGAGGGGTAGAAGCGGATACCCCACAGCGAGGAACGAGCGAGGAGTAGCAGCGGATAACCCGGCCCGGAGGGACACGCCCCAGAACAGCCATAAAACCTTCTTTGGCGTCTTGTTTTCCTCATAAATGAATTGCATTGTCCCCAAAAATGAATGCTATTAAAAAAAACCGATACGCTGAAAATAGCAAAAGGGTGATTATTAAAAACGATGCATTTAAACGAAGAAACCGCCTGTAAATCAAGCGGTTTCTGTGATAAAAAGTGATCCGGATTGGATTCGAACCAATGACCCTCAGCTTAGAAGGCTGATGCTCTATCCAGCTGAGCTACCGGACCGTTTTATACCGATGATACTTATAAAATGTTCCAATTTCGCTTTTAACGCATTGTACTATTTTTATTTTATATCGGCATTAACCATTGTAAAATTTTGGAATAGATTGGGCTATTTCAAAATTACAATTGGTTTTAGCGGGCGCAAATATATGATTTTTTCTGTATTGTTGCGTGCCTTGCCCATATTCAGCCCGATTAGCTGAAAAAAAAAGCGGGCCGGAAATTCCGGCCCGCTTCGTTTTTGTATGGCTAACTTGTTTTATTTGAACACGATGGTCATCTCTACACGGCGGTTTTTCTGACGGCCTTCTTCATTTTTATTGTCGGCAATCGGTTTATCCGGTCCGTAAAACTGTACCTCGAGGCGGCTGGCCGGTACACCTTTTTTCATGAGGTATGTTTTTACGGCCGTGGCCCTGTTTTTAGAAAGCGTGAGGTTGCTGCTGCGTGAACCCACATTGTCGGTATGGCCTTCAATGAGGAGGTTGTAATCGGTTTTCTTCACCAGGAGCTCAGCTAACTTATCCAAAGAGGCGTAAGAGGTGGTGCGGATGATGGATTTGCCGGTGGCAAACTCCAGATTATCGAAGGCCTGCTGGATTACTTCCTGCTCTTCTTTTTCAATGGCCGGACAACCGAAGTTCTCTCTCACTCCCGGTGTGTTCGGACATTTATCTTCGAGGTCAATGATTCCGTCGCCGTCGGTATCGGCATACGGACAGCCGAAGTTTTCGATCGGGCCGGCTTTTTCGGGACACTTATCGTCAATGTCTTTTATGCCGTCGCCATCGGTATCTTTAAACGGACAACCGTTGTTTTCAACCAGTCCCGGCTCATCCGGACAGGCATCTTTATCGTCGGTGATGCCGTCATTGTCGCGGTCAGGGCAGCCAAATTTCTCGGGTGGACCGGGCAGGGTAGGGCACTGGTCTAATTTATCCATTACGCCGTCGCCGTCGGTATCGGGGCAACCGGCAAACTGAGGCAATCCGCGCTCATCAGGGCAATCATCCTGGTTATCGATGATGCCGTCGCTATCGCGGTCCGGACATCCGTTTAACTCGGCCGGGCCGGCTTCGGTAGGGCAACTGTCGTCTTTGTCGCGTATGCCGTCGCCGTCGGTATCGGGGCATCCTTTAAACTCTTTTACACCCGGCACGGTAGGGCATTCGTCTTCCGAATCCTGTATACCGTCACCGTCGGTATCGGGGCATCCTTTAAATTCCCAAACGCCGGCAATTTCGCGGCATTTATCCATTTTGTCGGATACCTTGTCATTGTCTTTGTCTTTCGGTTTTCCGTAAGGAATCGGGATTTTAAACAAAACGTGCACATCGGTTTCGCGGAAGGCTTTTTTGGCAAAGCTGCTAAACACCGTACCCGAACCGATTACCACCGGACCCAGGCGCAGTGAAATACCCGAATTGAAGCCGCTGAGTGTGTTATACGAGTTGGGTAAATACACCCCGAACCATTTGAATTCGTAACGGGGCGTTAAGGTATAGTTGTTCCACATACGGGTTTTGTTCTGGTCGCGTCGTCCCGATGTTAAACTGATGAAAGGGGAGAAATTGATGTAGAATCCCTTCCATACATTGTAATCAACCTGAAAACTCAGCATGGTGGGTAATGACATGCGGAAGGTTCCGTCATCATCAGGATCAGTTGTAAATACAGAATTCAGGGTACTGTCTAAGGTTTGTACATCGTTGATGTTATTGAATACTGATGTAGGCAAGTTTGACACGTTGGCCGTGAAACTGCGGCTGTCGGGGCCTTTTACGTAACGCATGCCACCCAGATCCAGAATGGAGAAACCGGCTTTCAGTTTGTATTTATTCTGGTCCCGGCGCCAAAGGCCTTTTTTACCGTCCATTTCGTACTGGTAATCCTGGTATTTGGGTCTCCATTCGTACTCAAATCCAAAATCAAGTCCAAAACCGGGTTTGGAAACAAAATTGAACTTGTAATTGTCGAAGGCCTTTTCATTAAAGTTCTCGGAGTGACCATAACCAACCTGCGCATTAAAAATGGAAACGGTATCGTCATTGGTAAAGTTATACTCCACATCGTTGGCGTAGAGGTAGGCAGAGCCCAGACCCTGTAAAAGTTTAAAGGTTATTCCGCCTTTGAGCATGTGTTCGCCGTTGTTAAATATAACACGGCCGTATGATGCTCCGTATTCGGCCCAGGTATTGGTTTGGGCTTCCATTCTTTTCTGTGTGAAATTCTGGTTCCAGTTCGGAGCATATTCAAATGATTCCTCGGCCAGGTCTAAAAATGGTTGTTCCAATCCGTTCACATTGGTAATGGAACGTATCCTTGCCGATAGCGCTATGGCGTCTTTTTTGGTTATTGAAATCATAACGGAAGGGAGCTGCAGGTTCAGTCCCACATATCCGTTATATGTTTTTTTATTGTTGTTGCGCATCAGGTAAATGTCTCCAAAATCGGGATTTTGGAAATCGCCAAATCCGCCGCGTTTGATGCCGATGTAATTATTTCCCACATACGTGCTGAAACCAAATAGGGCAATATCAACCTTAAATCGGCTGTCGGCAATTCCTGCGGGATTAAATTGCAGGGAATTAACGCCTGAATAATTTCCGGTTGTAAAACCAATAAAATCTTGCGATTTACCCGGAAGACTAAAAAAGAAGAGGGTCGCTGTAAGCCCTAGTGTTTTAAGAATTCTTTTCATTCTTAGCAGTATTTAGTTTGTAATCAGCGAGGGGTTCACAAAATTAGCCTAAAAAAAACGGAATAAACAAACTTCCTAAAATATAAGTTCCAATTGTTTGGGCAATAGGTTGAAACTTTTCCGGTGTTCAAGGCATGCACCATGGGTCTGAATGGCTGCACGGTGCGAAGCGGTGGGGTATCCTTTGTTCACTTTCCAGCCGTATACGGGATATTTCAAATCCAGCTTTTCCATGATTTCATCGCGGTGGGTTTTGGCCAAGACCGAAGCCGCCGCAATGGAACTGAACTTGCCATCGCCCTTTATTACGCAGGTATGCGGAATTTTCCCGAAGGGTTTGAACCTGTTGCCGTCAACCAGTATGTGTTGGGGCTTGGTTTCCAGTTTATTCAGGGCCTTGTGCATGGCCGCCACCGAGGCCCAAAGGATATTGAGTTTGTCAATTTCTTTGGGACTGCAAATCCCCACAGCCCAATACAGGGCTTCGTTTTCAATAATTTCACGTAGGGTGTTCCGCGATTTTTCGCTCAGTTTTTTTGAATCATCCAGCAGCGGATGGTAAAAATCGGGAGCCAATATAACGGCCGCAGCCACCACGGGTCCGGCCAGGCAACCCCTTCCGGCTTCATCACAGCCGGCTTCCAACAGTCCTTCGTGCAGGTATGGAGCCAGTTTCATGAATTTGGATTTGCGTAGCGGTGAAGAATGTTCCTAACTGTTTCTGCGCCCCGATCCCAATTAAAAAGCCTGCATTGTTGAAATCCTTTTTCAATGCAGTTGCGGCGCAATGCCGGATCTGCCAGGGCCAACATTTGAAGGGCAAAGCTTTCGGCATCCTGCGGGTTGGCGTATAAAGCGGAATCTCCGCCTACTTCGGGCATGGCCGTGGTATTTGAAGTAATAACCGGAACCCCGCTTTTAAAGGCTTCCAAAATGGGAATGCCAAATCCTTCAAAAAAGGAAGGATAAACCAAAGCTTCCGAAGCCCGGTAAAGTTCTTTCAGGGTTTCGTCCGGAATTTTACCCGTGAAAATGATTTCATCCCGGAAGGGATTGTTTTGGTGTTTGGCCTCCATTTCGGCATTCCACCATTTTTTACTTCCGGCAATCAGCAGGCGGGTTTCAGAGGCACTGCGTTCTTTATAGATGCGAAAGGCTTCCATGAGGCCGTCAATATTTTTGCGGGGATGAATCAGGCCCACAAAGAAAAAGAAGGGTTTGCCGGCGGAATGTTTGTTCCGTATTTGCTTGATTTCATCTAAATCCTTTGCCGGCCGGAATCCTTCGGCCGTATCATTATACACCACCGAAATGTTTTCAGGGGCAATGTTAAACTGCTGTACAATGTCCTGTTTCGAAAATTCGGACACGGTTATCAGATGATCGGCACGGCGAATAAAGCCCGGAAATTTTTTTTCGTAATACTTCCTCCACATGGGCGGAAGATGCTCGGGCATGTGCACAAAGTTGAGGTCGTGAACCACACTCACGGTGGGTATTTTCGATTTCATGGAAACCCAGCCGTCGGGCGAAAAGAATACATCGGGTTTTATTTTTTTGAAGGTATGGGGTAGGCTGAATTCAAAGAATATATCCATCAGCATGGGTAAACGTGTGGGCGGTGGAACGGCCATTCCGCTTACGTTTTTATCAAACAGGAAGGATGGGTCAAATTTGCGGTCAAAAAGTAAACTGAACCGGTCATTGGGATTGTTGGCCGCCAGGCGCCGGATGATTTCATAGCTGAAACGGCCTATTCCGTCGAGCGGGCCGGCTTGCATAAGGCGGGTATTTATGGCGATGTGCACTTTTTTTCAGCTTCTTTGCACAAAGAAATGGATTTCCCCGTTTGAATGTGCAATTTTACCGACGCTAAATACACAAAGGCTTATTCATATCTCGGCAACATACAGCAGGTTTTTTGAGCGGATTTTCCTGATTTCCCTTTGTATGCTGGCTTTTGGGATATCTACTTCACATATTCTTACCAGTATTTCGCAGTTTGGCTTCGGGTTGGCGGTTTTTGCCGTACCCGATTACCTCAGCAAACTGAAGCGGCTCTTAAAAAATCCGGTAGCATTAACTTGGTTGGGTTTGTATTTATTATTTGTGCTGGGTGGTTTCCAATCGGAAAATACCGATTACTTTTTGAAAGACATCCGCACCAAAATGCCGCTTTGGGTTTTACCGGTGGCCTTGGCTTTTATGCCGTCCCTGAGCCGAAAACAACATACGCTTGTGCTGCATTTTTTTGTGGCCGGCTGTTTGGTGGCCTCTTTGGCCGGTATGTATAATTTGTTTTTCGGCGATATCGTAGACCGGCGCGAACTTTCGCCGCTTCTCTCGCATATCCGCCTGGGTATTTACCTGGTCATTTCCTGTTTTTTTATCCTGCGTTTTATGATTACCCGGGATGCTGAACGGCGTTTGTTGCCCGCTTGGGTTTATCTGCCCTTGTTTATCTTTTTCGTATTCTGGTTGTTTTACCTGAAATCACTTACGGCAGTGGTTTTCTTTGTTATACTTTTTCCGCCGGTACTGCTTTTTTTTATTCTCCGAAGGGCAAATTCCAAGTTGAAATATGCCGGAATTGCTGTTTTTACGCTCGTGTTTTTGGGTTCGGTTATTTATGTGGCTGACTGTGTAAAGTCGTTTTATGAGGTGAATGAAGAAGCCTACGAATCGCTTCCCAAACATACCAAATTGGGAAATTTATATTATCACGATACCAGCTTAAAAGCCACCGAAAACGGGAATTATATTTTCCGCTACCAAAGTGTTGAAGAAATGCGGCAGGTATGGAATACACGCAGCACCATTGCCTACGACAGTTTAGATAAAAAAGGAAATAAACTCCAGGCAACCCTGATCCGATTTTTGGCTTCTAAAAATTTAACCAGAGATGCTGAGGGTGTAAATGCACTCTCAGAAAAGGACATCCGTTCGGTTGAAAACGGAATTCCGAATTATTTGTATGCCCAGGCATTTAATATCAAAGGGCGGATTTATGAAACCCTTTGGGAGTTGGAGATATACGAGGGTTCGGGCGATCCGAACGGAAAGTCTTTATCCGCAAGAATTGAACTTTGGAAAGCCGGTTGGCATGCCATGCAAATTAGTCCGGTAGTGGGTTTTGGTACGGGTGATGTGCGCGAAACACTCAAACACAGTTTAAGAAGCCGCGATTCAAAAATGGTTTATTACGGACAGTTCGGGGTGCATAACCAATACGTATCAACGGCCTTGGCCATTGGATTGCTGGGTTTGTTCTGGATGTTGTTCAGTTTTGTGTCTCCCTTTGTTTTTAAAGGCTATAAACCCAGTTTTTTATTTTACGTCGGGCTGGCTTTGTTGATGCTTTCCGCGCTAAACGAGGATATCTTCGAGACCCAGGCCTCGGTTACGTTCTTTGCCTTTATTTATCATTTTTTATTGGCCGATTCAGCCGAAAAGGAACAAACTGCATAGTATTAATATGCTTATCCTGAATGATTTCCCGTGTATAAACAAATTCATGGGAATGAAGTTTGGTATGCTGGAAAGGCATTTTTGTATGGTTTATAATTTGTTGAAAAGTATAGTGTTTAAGCCTCTTTTTGCTGCATGGGGAGGCTTTGAAAACCCTAATTTTGCAGAGGTTTCATTACATTCAGGAATATTGTGGATACGCGTCAATTTGATATAATAGTAGTAGGCGGAGGTATTGTGGGACTGGCATCTGCATACAAATTGCAACTCCGTTTTCCGGAGAAAAACATTGCCGTTCTGGAAAAGGAAAAGGCCGTAGCCGACCATCAGACGGGAAATAATTCAGGGGTAATCCATAGCGGAATTTACTACAAACCCGGTTCATACAAAGCTAAAAATTGTGTAGAGGGCCGCCGTGAATTGGTAAAATTTGCCCAAGAACACAACATTGAGCACGAGGTTTGCGGAAAACTCATCGTAGCCGTTACGCCCGATGAAGTGGAACGCCTCGACGGTATTTACCAGCGTGGTTTACAGAACGGAATTGAAGACATGAGCATCCTCAACGGGGATGAAATAAAACAATACGAACCCTACTGTACGGGTATAAAAGCTTTACGCGTGGGATGCACGGGTATCATCAATTTCCGAGGTGTAACCGAAAAATTAGCCGAACTGATTACCCAAATTAATGCCAACAGCCGGGTGTTTCTGGAAACGGAAGTACTGGATGTGGTGAAAAAGGGAGAAACCTCTGATTTGGTAACAAATAAAGGCCTGTTTACCGCTACGCATCTTGTTTTCTGCGGAGGTTTACAGTCTGACCGCCTGGCAAAAAAAGATGGTGTTAAAACCGATACACATATCGTGGGCTTCCGGGGCGATTATTACCTGCTCACCGAAAAAGGCCATCATAAAGTGAAGGATTTGATCTATCCGGTTCCCAATCCCCAGTTTCCATTTTTGGGCGTGCATTTTACCCGGATGTACAATGGTGAAATTGAATGCGGTCCCAATGCCGTGTTCACTTTTAAACGAGAGGGTTACGGAAAAACCGATTTCAGTCTGCGCGATACCTTGGATGCGCTCACCTTCGGCGGTACCTGGAAACTCTTTTTTAAACATACCAAGTTCGGGATTGATGAATACCGCCGTGCTTTTTCAAAACGCCTCTTTCTGAAAACGCTGCAAAGGCTCATTCCGAGTTTGGAAGATGATGACTTAATGCCAGGCCGCGCCGGCGTACGTGCCATGGCGCTTGGGCCGGACGGTGAAATGATTGATGATTTTAAGTTTGAGTTTAAAGATAATTCCATCCATGTGCTAAATGCGCCCTCACCGGCCGCAACGGCTGCACTGGCCATCGGTACCGAGGTTTGCCTGCAGGCCGAAACCTATTTTAAGTTGACATAACACCCCTTAATAACACCATATATGCTTTCAGGACTTTTTGGAAAGAAAAAAATACAAAAGGAAAAGGTAGTCCAAATTTATGTGGATACCATTTTTGATGTGATTGAACGGGGTTTCCCTGAAATTGCAGAGTTCATCAACGAAGAGAAGCAGTTTACCAAATCACCCCAAATCGGGAAAGAAGATTTTGAGTGGTTTACCTATATCATCTACGGTGGAAATTTATTGAACCTGTACGATCATTTTGACCTTGAAACCGCCGATGATTTAAAGATGCTGATTATTCGTGAAGTGGCCGAACGCTATACCAAACGCGATCAGGTAGTGGCCGAAGAAATCATTCTGGAATATGAACGTTTCCTGACCGATATTCAAGCTAAAACCAAGAACACGGTAAAAACCATTTCACAGGCATTGTTCCACAAATTTGAACTGAATGAATACCAGGACGAGCATTATCAGCGCCTAAATGCGCCTAATCCGGTTTTCTTTAAGGAACTGAATGAAATGATGGAACTCTTTGTTTGGAACTGGGAAGATTTTCTGCAGAAATATAAAATAGCCAAATAAGACCGCTTTATCAGGCCTGTTTTTTGCGCAAACTGAGTTGCTCAAATATGAGTTTGATTACCTCCATATAACTGCCATCAAGGTAAGTTGTTTGAATACTCATGGGGCTTCCGTAGATACTATTGGAGCTTCGTGCATTGTTACGTAAACGAAAGTTTCCCTTTATGCTTGCCATGATTTTTTGTGGGTCTCTGGTAATCACTACAATCATGGTGGGGCCAAACGTGCTTTCTGCCTTGGCTACCAATACATCTTCCCATGCACAAAAAAGAGGCTGATAACCCGGTAACTGCCTGAAATAGATACCATCTTCGCGCAGTTCAATCATTGATTTATTTGAAAAGGCCTGGTAAAACATGTAAGATCCGGATAAGATCATCAAACCCGCCAATCCAAGTAAGAGTACCATCATGAAGGTATCGCCCAAATAAAGTAAGGAAAGTAAAGAAAAAGCCAATCCGCCGGCAGCCATGAGTCCGCCGTATAATTTAAAGCGTTTTGTGTTGAATTTGAATATAATGGGTTCCAATATTGTGTTTGTTATTTAATTTCTGTTTGGAATAAAATTAAATCGCCCAATTTGCCGGTAAGTGTGTCGCCAATACTTACCGGTCCTACACCGGCCGGTGTTCCGGTATAAATTAAGTCGCCCACTTTCAGGGTTACAAATGTTGACACGTAGGCAATTACTTTTGCGGGCGAAAACAGCATATCATTGGTATGGCCTTGCTGCACGGGTACCCCGTTTTTTTCTAAACTGAATTGCAGGGGAAACGGGAAATCGGCCGCAGGAACCATTTTACCGATAATGGCGGAACCGTCAAATGCCTTGGCTTCTTCCCAAGGCAGGCCTTTTTTCTTTTTTTCTTCCTGCACATCGCGCGCGGTGAAGTCTATCCCCAAACTAATCTGGTCGAAATAACCGGTGGCAAATTCTTCCTGTATATGTTTTCCGGCTTTTGAAATACGCAATACCAATTCACATTCATAATGTAAATCCGAAGTGAAATCAGGATAGTAGAAGGGAGCATTGTCTTTTAAAAGGGACGTATCCGGTTTCATGAACCAAACCGGTTTTTCGGGTACTGCATTGTTCAGCTCTTTGGCATGGTCGGCATAATTGCGCCCGATACAGATTATTTTCATGGCATGAAAACGATTTTCCGCTACATGAGCGGTTCATTCAATTTTTTGTGAATCTTGGTAATCATGGCTTTGGTACTGAGCAGGAAATCGCGTTCCATCATCCAGCGGTAATAGCCGGGTTCTTCAATAAAAGCCTGTTGAACGGTTTTGCCTTTGTGCTTTCCGAAGGTAAATACCGGATTGCCCTGTGAATCAAGGGTAAACTTACCTTCCCAGTCGGCATTTTTACGGATATTGGTAAACTCGTGTAAAAAATCAATGGAGTTTATCAGTTGCGGATAGCGCTCAATTTGGGCTTCAAGCACCTCGGCGGTTGCCTTGGTATCGGCCAGTGCGCTGTGTGCGTCCGTAAGTTCTTTTCCGCAGAAAAAACGGTAGGCGGCTTTCAGCGTGCGTTCTTCCATACGGTGGAAAATAACCTGCACGTCAACAAACCGGCGTTTATTCATATCAAAATCAATACCGCAGCGCAAAAACTCTTCCAACAAAACCGGAATGTCAAAACGCAGGGCATTGTATCCCGATAGGTCGGCGTCTTTCAAAAATTCAATAATCTGCGAAGCCAGTTCGGCAAAGCGGGGTTTATCTTCCAGGTCTTTGGCAAAAATGCCGTGAACGGCCGATGCTTCATACGGAATTTCAACCTCCGGATTCACACGGGAATGAAAGGTTTCTTCCGTTCCGTCGGGATTCATTTTCAGGATGGCAATTTCTACGATCCGGTCACGAAAAATATTGGTTCCCGTGGTTTCCAGATCAAAAAAGGCGAGGGGTTTATCGAGATGTAATTTCAAAAGCGAAAGATTGTTAATGAGCAATAAAGGAATTATCCGGAGCGTGCTGCCGTTTGGATTTGATGTCAAATCGGGCAGGGCAAAACGTTTAAACCGGACGGTTCGGATCGAAGGCTTCGAGTAAATCACCTACGCGGCGCACGAAACTGCCTCCCATGGCCCCGTCAACCACACGGTGGTCGTATGAGTGCGAAAGGAACATCATGTGGCGTATGGCAATTACGTCTCCGTATTCGGTTTCAATTACGGCCGGTTTCTTGCGTATGGCACCCACGGCCAAAATGGCTACCTGCGGTTGGTTAATGATGGGTGTTCCCATCACGTTTCCGAACGAGCCCACATTGGTGAGTGTGTAGGTTCCGCCCGATACTTCATCCGGAGACAGTTTGCCTATACGGGCGCGGTTAGCTAAATCGTTTACGGATTTGGTAAGCCCGGCAAGGTTCATCATATCGGCATTTTTAATAACCGGCACAATCAGGTTTCCGCTGGGAAGTGCAGTGGCCATACCCAGGTTAATATTTTTGCGCATGATGATTTTATCACCGTCAACCGAAGCGTTTACGCCCGGAAATGCACGAATGGCCTGCACTAGTGCTTCCATGAAGATAGGCGTGAAGGTGATTTTTTCACCGTACTTGCGTTCAAATTCATTTTTGACGCGGTTTCTCCAGTTTACGATATTGGTTACGTCGGCCTCAACAAAGGAGGTAACGTGCGGCGAAGTACGTTTGCTCATTACCATGTGGTCGGCAATGAGTTTACGCATACGGTCCATTTCTATAATTTCATCGCCTCCGCCTACTGAAAGGGCAGGTTTTACCGGGGCAGGCTCGGCTTTTACGCTTGCATTGCTTTGAACGGTGGCTTGGGTTTGAATGGGTTGTGCGGCAGCAATGGCTGGAGCTGATTTTCGTCCGCTGCTGATGTAGGCGAGAATATCTTCTTTGGTAAGTCTGTTGTCTTTTCCGGTACCGGGAATGGCATCCAATTCGGTTTGGGAGATGCCTTCTTTTTGGGCAATACTTTTAACCAGCGGCGAATAAAAACGTCCATCTTTGGAGTGTACGGCTTCTGTTTCGGCAACAATTTCGGTAAATTTTGAAACCTCGGCAATTACCTCTGCTGCGGGTTGTGGTTCCTGCGCAGGTGCTGCGCTTGGTGTAGCGGCTTTGGTAGGGGCTGTAGCAGCCGCGGCTTCCGTTTCAATGATGGCAAAAGCATCTCCAATTTTAACCACGTCGCCTTCGTTAAAGAGCTTCTTCACCAAAATACCCTCGGTGGTTGAAGGAACCTCTGAATCTACTTTATCTGTGGCAATTTCCACAATTGTTTCGTCCAGTTCAATGCGGTCGCCTTCGTTTTTAACCCATGAGGTGATGGTGGCTTCCATTACGCTTTCGCCCATTTTGGGCATGATGATTTCTATCTGAGCCATGTTTTAAATTGCCGGTTTAAGCTGCAAATGTAAGAGTTTTTCCCGGTAGGCGTATCCGAAAAAAAAAGAGACCGCCCAGATTGGACGGTCTCTTTTAAAAATGACTATTCCTGAATTATTTTTTCACGAATTTTTTAGTGGCTTTACCAGCAGCAGACTCCATAGAGATGCTGTAAATACCGGCAGATAAGTCAGCTACATCAACCGTAACAGAATTGTTACCGGTTTGTGTACCTAAGCTCATCATACGAACGGTACGACCTGTATTGTCAATTACTTTAACGGTAACTTCTGAAGCTGTGTTCAGTTGGTAACCCAACGTAATGAAATCGGTAGCCGGGTTCGGGTAGGCAGAGAAGCTGAATTTTACGCTTTCTTCGATGCTTGCATCATCTACGAAAGTACCGGTAACTAATACGTTATCGATAGTGATGAGGTTGTCATCGTCTGTATCGTGAACGAAAGCAATGTAGATACGTTTTCCTGCGTAGGCAGAAAGGCTTACCGTATGCTGACGTAATAAACCCCAACGACGCTCACAAGTTGAAGCCGGGTCGCCATTGTCTGTGGTAAATGTACCGTCAGCACCATGAACGAAACCAGCACCTGATGGTAAGAATGTGTAACTAGCATAGTTACAAGAGTCAGCAGCATTTTGTGAAGCGTACTCTTTAGCTGTGAAGATAATATCTTCGAAATCGGTTGGATCGTTTGAGGCAATAGATACTCTTACTTTGTAACCGTCCATGAAAACGGGAGTTTGACGTGGAGCTGAGAGGAATGATAACTGACCATCAGCAGGGCAATAGAATGAAGGTGTAATTACCCAGTTGTTGGCCTGTGCAAATGGCGTAAACCAAGAGCTGGAACCATAAACACCATCATAAACGGCGCTATCGGCATCGGCCAGAGCAAAAGAACGGAACCACTCTAATGGACGGTCATTTGCGTCAGTTAAACCATCTAAGTCAATGTTGTACCATTTATCATCGCCATCGATACCCGGAGACAGGTCATAAACGATTGTGTTGCCAACCTCTGTAATTAAAATTGGAACCTCTTCTGTGCTTGATCCATCTTCTGTCCAAGACTCACCGTTGAAGTTTTCCCAAAGAAGTGTGTCAACCTGTGCGCTCGCACCGGCAGCTACGAATAAGCCTAGTGCTAAAGTGTAGATTTTTTTCATGTAATTATTGTTTGCGTTTTAATATCAATCACAAATTTAAAGATTTTTTAATCAAAACAAGCCCAATTCTCTATTTTAATTAAAAAGGTGCAACCTTTGTACATGCAGCTTTTGGGTTTATGATTGCACAGTTTACCACTTGGGTGGGCAGTTTGGCCGCCATTCTGACCACCGTTTCTTTTTTGCCGCAGGTATATAAAACCTGGAAATCAGGCGATACTTCAGGTATCTCCTTATTGATGTACTCCTTGTTTGTAACCGGTATTCTGTTTTGGCTGGTTTACGGTATACTGTTGAATGAATTGCCGATTATTTTGGCAAACTCGGTTACCCTGATCTCATCGGGCATTATTCTGACGTTGAAAATAAAATCAATGTTTAAAAAGTAAAGCCGAAGCTTTATCCGGTCTCGGTTTTCAGGATACTATAAACGAAAGAAAGGCCGGAGCATGGGGTGCCCGGCCTTTCCTTGTTTGCCTATGAGAGAAAAAACTATTTTGCGGCAGCTGTTTTTGTTTTAGAAAGCTTTGATTCTAAATCAGCTACTTTTTTACGGAGCTCTTCTAATTCCTCTTCTTCGTTTTTCTTCTTGTTGATACCAAGTTTCTCTGAAAACTCTTTGTATTTCGACTCAAACTCGGCTTTACGCTCTTCACTTTTTGCAAAGAAATCGTCAACCAGTTTTTTACCTTCGTCAGAAGAAATTTTTCCTTTTGCTACTAAATCAGCTACGCTTGATTGAAATTTTTCGCTTGCTGCTGCTGCTAAATCTACTCCTGCATACAGGAATTTTTTAAATTCTTTTTCCATGATTAATTTGTTTTAAAAATGTATGTTTTGTTTGACTCTGCAAATGTACAACCCTTTTCGCTAAAAAAGGTATGCATGCATACCTTTTTTAGCGAAAAGTATATTAAGTTACTGAATATCAATTGTAAAAAATTAATTATTTTTCAAGCCATGTCCCGTTAATGGAACCAAAATGCCCGGTTTGGGATTAAATTGTTTTAAACCGGCCAAAACCGTGGCCGAAGTGTATTCAATATAAAACCCTTTGGCTGCCGCATCTTTTCTGGCCTGAACAATATCTTCTTCTGCTGCCGAGATGGCCCTTCCGCCTGTTTCAAGTATTACGTGTAGGATTTGCTTATGCCTGGCCGGTTTTTGAACGGCAATCCCTTCCGCAACCGTAGCCGAAAATCTACTTGAGCCACAGAGTGGGGCACAGTTGGATGCCTGCACTACACTCAGTGCGGGTATTTTGTCGATTAATCCTGAAGCTTTTAACTCCCTGAATCCAATATAGGTTCCCAAAATTAAGGTCCCGTTTCCTACCGGAAAAAGAATTTCTTCGGGCATCTGCTCTCCCATCTGTTCCCAAATTTCATAGGCGAAGGTTTTGGTTCCCTCATAAAACCAAGGGTTATAAACGTGGGAAGCAAACCAGGTGCTGCCTGCCTGCTGAAGTGCCGCTGCTGCCGCATCCTGTCTGTTTCCGGCAATTTTATGAACGTTTGCCCCGTATAATTCCATTTGCCTGATTTTGGCTTCGGAGGCCTTTTCGGGTACATAAATGGAACAGCTAATTCCAGCCGCCGCGGCATATGCCGATACGGCACAGCCAGCATTTCCGCTGGAGTCTTCCAAGATCTCACTGATTCCGAAGGTTTTTGCTGCACTAAGCATGAGCGCAGCCCCACGGTCTTTGTACGAGCCCGTCGGGAACAAATACTCTTGTTTTACCCGAATGGAATGCCCATATATTTCCAACTCGGCAATCGGACTCATACCCTCGCCAAAACCAACCATGCTGCAGGCATCAGGCAAAGCAAAGGTTTTTTTGTAACGCCAGATTCCCGGAAGGTCTTGTTCGATATCACGCTTGTGAAAATGAAAATTGCGCAGAATCAGTCCGGGCTCATTGTCCTTACTCAGCCACAATGAATTGTCGGGCATATAGGTATAACCGTTTATTAAATCGGTAAGTTCAATCATACCGGATTGGGGATATTAAGTATGTCGCGGAGGATGGGTTTTAAACCCGAGAAGAACAGCTCCACTGCCACCACCATCACAATCAGTCCCATAATCCGCATCATTACTTTGTTGCCGGTATCACCCATGAAACGCATGATTTTCGGACTGAAGTACAACACAATCAACGTAATCAGACTCACGGCTGCCATGGCTATGATGACCGCAATTTTTGATGGAGTGGCCTTGGCTTCTCCCATCAAAATGATGGAATTGGTGATTGCCCCGGGGCCACATATCATTGGAATCCCGAGCGGGGTAACCGAAATATCGGTCACGTATTCTTTCACTTCTTTCTTTTTGATTCGGATCTTGGGCAATCTGGCCTGAAGCATATCCATACCAATTAATAAAAAGATAATACCTCCCGCAACCTTCAGTGCATCGGTAGTAATATTGAAAAAATTAAAAATCGCCGGACCGGCAAAAGCAAACATCACCATGGTTATAAAGGCCGTAATGACTGCTTTTAGCGCAGTAAGCCGTTTGTCTTCCAGACTCAGTTCGGAGGTCATGGTAAGGTAAACCGGCATGATGCTGAGCGGATTTATAATCGTAAGAAAGGTCGTAAAACAAAAGATTCCGAAAGTGAGGTAATTTTCCATACCGCTGTTTTGTTATTTTTACCGAAATAAACGCCTGCAAAGTTGTCAAAAATTACCGGTTTAAGCGCAGTAATCATCACCTTCAACGAAGAAAGGAATATCCGCCGTTGCCTTGAATCGCTTGTGCCGGTGGCCGATGAAATCGTTGTGGTGGATAGTTTTTCAACTGACAGAACAGCTGAAATTTGTCAGGAATTTAATGTGAAATTCATCTGCAACCGCTTTGAAGGGCACATTGAACAGAAAAATTTTGCTGCCACGCAGGCAAAATTTGACTGGGTACTTTCGCTTGATGCCGATGAGGCCCTTTCTGAAACACTTCGCAATTCAATTCTGCGCCTGAAGGCAGATGCCCAACAGGATGCTTACCTCATGAACCGGCTAACCAATTATTGCGGTACCTGGGTTCATCACAGCGGCTGGTATCCCGATACGAAAGCCCGTTTATGGAACCGGACCAAAGGCAACTGGGGCGGAACAAATCCCCATGATAAATGGGAACTGTACGACAAAAAAGCGTCCTACGGAAAGTTAAGCGGTGATTTGCTTCATTACAGCTATTACAGCATCAGTGAGCATATCAAACAAATTGAATATTTTTCTGAGATTGCCGCAAAAGCAGAAGCTGCCATGGGAAAAAATCCGTCAATCATTAAGTTGTTGGTGGGACCTTGGCTTAAATTTATCAAATGTTACCTAATCAAACGCGGATTTTTGGATGGCTATACCGGTTATATTATTTCCAGGCTTACAGCCCAAGCCACGTTTATCAAGTATATCAAAACAAGGCGTTATGCCCAAGAGTTAAAACAAAATCAGCAGCTTAAATCATGAGTCACTGGATTGGATTTGACGCAGAGTTACTGAAAAACCAGAACAGCGGTCCCGCAAGGTTTGTGGAGCAACTGGGTCTTAGTTTGTTGTTGGAGCCTGATTTTGATTTGATGTTTTTCCAAAAGGAGAAAACGGAGCGTGTTTTTGGTAAACCGGCCCAATACGGAACTCTGTTCCCTCATAACAAAACCTTAGGTGTATCGGCCGTGGTTGACCTTTGGCATGCTACCCATCAATTTTCACCCTATTTACCCAGCGACAAGTCAATTCCGGTGGTATGCACGGTTCATGAATTGGAGTTTTTATTCGGAAAAAAGTCGAAAGAAAAGCGGAAAGATAAAATTCAACTGGCCAAAACGTTAATGAAACGTTGCAGTGCACTTGTGTTTACTTCGGTTCTAGCAAAGCAGGAAGCAGCTGATTATCTTGAACTGCCCGATGTGCAGCAGTATATGGTGGGTATAGGACCATCATTAGGTTCAGTAAAAAAACATAAACAAAGCCGCAAGCATCGTGCCCCTTATTTTTTCTCTATCGGTGAAATTAAAGAGCGTAAAAATTTACATATTTTGCTTGTGCTACTTAAGGCTTTTCCCGATTACGGGTTAGTTTTGGCAGGTGATAGGAGTAGTTCGTACGCAGGTCGTTTACTTGAAATGGCAGAACAGCTGGGCGTGGCCGATCGTTTAATTATGACCGGAGTCATCACTGAAGCCGAAAAGGCTGATTATTACCAATTTTGTGAAGCTTTTTTATATCCCGGTAGGGCTGAGGGCTTCCGTTTTCCGGTACAAGAAGCATTGCATTATGGCAAGCCCTTGTTTCTGATGGCTGGATCTGGATTTTATCCTTACGCAGGAGATGCTGCTTTTTATTGGCAATCCGAAGAGCCGGATGAAGTGGTAAAGAGGGTTAAAGAGGGGCTGCAAGCCTTTCATTCAGGTTCAGAAAAGAAAGAACTCATTAAGAAACAAGTCGATTTGTACTCTTGGAAGATGGCTTCATCTTCCTATGCTTCAATTTACAAAGAATTATTGGCTGGTGCCTAAGGTATTTTTAGTAGGCGTTTATCAAATTTGAAATCTTCTTTTTTCTTGATTGTAACTGCTGTAAAGGTTGGATGGTTTGGATTCAAAATCAGGTTGTATTCCCCAGGAACTACCACTGAAGGCATTTTGATTCCCAAATATTGGTTTGATTTAAGTAAGGTATTTCCCAATTCCTGGCCGGCGTTTGCATGTGGAATACTTTTCCAGTCGCCCGGCAGTTCATTATTGGTTGGCTCATAAATGGGGGCATTGTCCGGAATTTCGATGCTGATCATGACAAAATCATCAGGCATGATACCCAGTGGCAGGTGTACCGCCAGCTCTGCCACACACAAGGCCCGGTTATATGAAGTATAAAGCGCGGCCTGACCTTTCCCGTTCCATCTTCCGCCCAGTTTTTCGGCACCCGCACCGCTCAAATCATCTGCATAGCGGGCCTTACAAAGTCTGAATACGATCATGCCAGAATACCTTGTTCCATGCGGGCCAGTTCATCTTGAAGGAGGTTTATGCCAAAGCTGCTGTCAAGGAGTGATTTAGGTTTTATGCCACCAAGGCCGGGGTTTGGGGTATCCAGCCAAATATTAAAGTGTTCAGTAGAGTTGAAGAGTGTGCTTCCGTGGCGGTATAGAATTGAAATTTGAACAATGCGTTCAGACTGATTGGGATCAAATGTGTGGTTTTCTTTTTTGTAGCGTTGCATGGTTCTGTCAGAAACATGCAGAAAATTAGCCCAATCCTGGAGGCTGAATGGCGTTTTTTTCATGAAACTGAGAAAGAATGGAAACTGAATTCCTTCGCGGATGGCTTTGATAAGCGTAAAGATATTACGGTCATCAAGGGTTTGATAAACGGCTGTAGGCTCTGCTAATATGTTTATTTGCTCTTCCATACCCCAAAAATACACTTTTTTGAAATATGTCAGTAATTTTTCGCCAATTTTCGCACTACTTTTTCAGTTTACTAAATCGGCAGTATACACCAAGCGGCAATTTTACGCCTGATTTGGCAGGCAAATAGAGTTCTCCGGCTTCGGGTTGTATCTTCAATCCGATTTCTCCGGCAATTTTTTGGATCATGTTTTCCACAATCAGTGCCGAAAATCCAAGTGAGTAGGTATTGATAATAAAGAAGTGTTCTTCTGGATCCAGAAGGGAAATCACATCTTTCAATAAATCATTGATTTGTTTTTCGAGCACCCAGCTTTCCCCGTCAGGGCCATGTCCGAAAGCGGGTGGGTCAAGTATGATGCCTGTATATTTTTTACCGCGTTTTACTTCCCTGCGTGCAAATTTAACGGCATCTTCAACCACCCAGCGAATGTTGTCCAGGTTAGAGGCTTCCATGTTCCGTCGGGCCCAACTTACCACTTGTTTAATGGAGTCAACATGGGTTACATCTGCACCGGCAGCTTTTGCGGCAATAGATGCACCTCCTGTGTAGGCAAACAGGTTTAAGAAGCTCGGGTTAGGATTTTGGCAATTTTTGAGCGACTTGTAAATAAATTCCCAGTTCACGGCTTGTTCCGGAAACACACCCACATGTTTAAATCCGGTAAGGGCAAGCCCGAAACTGATTTTCAACTCTTCATTTTTATAGTGGATAGTCCAGTTATCCGGAATGGGTTTTAGTTTCACCCATTTACCACTGCGACTTCCGGTACCTTGAAATTTAACATGGGCCAATTTTTGCCATTCTTTTTCAGACAGGGTTTTATCCCATATGGCCTGAGGTTCGGGGCGGATGCTGATGTAATTGCCAAAGCGTTCTAATTTTTCCGAACCGCCGCAGTCCAGCAGTTCATAGTGGTCCCCTGCCGGGGCAAAAAGTAGCGGAATGTGTTCCATATTGGTTAGCAAAGTAAAGGAAAAAGAAAAACCCTGCCTTTGGGACAGGGTTTTTCAATACATGCATATTGATTATTCAGCAATAACTTCAAAATCCACTTCAACAGAAACTTCCTTGTGCAATTTGATTTTTGCTTTGTAAGTTCCGAGTGATTTGATGTTATCAGAATCAATCATTGTAATTTGTTTGCGATCTACGGCGTAACCGGCTTTGGTGTAACCTTCAGCAATTTGAAGGGCATTAACCGAACCGAAGATTTTACCGTTTTCACCTGCTTTGGCACCAACTTTTACTACCATATTTTGGATTGCTTCAGCCGTTTTCTTGGCATCTTCCAAAATTTTGGCCTCTTTGTGAGCACGTTGTTTCAGGTTCTCTGCCAAGATTTTTTTGTTTGATTCCGTAGCCGGGATTGCATACCCGTTCGGAATCAGAAAATTTCTGGCGTAACCGGGCTTAACCACCACGATTTCGTCTTTAGAACCTAAGTTCTCTACTTCTTGTTTTAAAATGATTTCCATTGGTTACCCTCCCTTATTTTAAAAGATCTGATACATAAGGCAATAGTGCCAATTGACGGGCTCTTTTTACCGCGGTTGCTACTTTACGCTGATATTTTAAAGAGGTACCGGTTAAACGGCGTGGAAGAAGACGTCCCTGCTCGTTTACGAATTTCAAAAGAAAATCCGGGTCTTTGTAATCAATGTATTTGATACCTGCTTTTTTAAAGCGGCAGTATTTTTGTTTCTTAACCTCTACCGGTATTGGAGTAAGGTAACGAATTTCGGACTGATTTCCTGCATTTTGCTCAACCATTGTCGTACTGTTTTAATGTGAATAGAAAAGGGTTACTTACCTGCTTTTTCAGCAAGTTTTGTGCGACGTTTGGCATTGTACTCAACGGCATACTTATCTAAGCTAACCGTTAAATTACGCATGATGCGCTCATCGCGTTTGAATGTGATTTCAAGCTTCGCGATAATATCGCCGCTGGCTTTGAACTCAAATAAATGATAAAATCCGGTCGATTTTTTGTTAATCGGATAAGCGAGCTTCTTAAGGCCCCAGCTTTCCTCATTTACAATCTCTGCACCGTTTTCCTGTAATAACTCCTTGTACTTGGACGTGACCTCATTCAATTGATCTTGAGAGAGCACGGGAGTTACGATAAAAACCGTCTCGTAGTGGTTCATTGTGAATTGTTTATAATATTTCGTCCCTAAAAATGGGCTGCAAATATACGATTTTTTATAAATTAAAAATAGAAACAGGCAATTTTGTCCATTTCTCTTGCATGTACTTATTTCATTTTTTATTTTTACTCAACGAATTAACCAACTTTATGCGAAAATATCCCTTCTTTAATCGGCTTTTTTTGTTGAGCACATTTATGCTCGCTGCCCATTTTCAGCTGGAAAGTTTTAGCCAAAATTCATATTTACGAAAAGGGGGTGGAGTGAATGAAGATGAGGCACTTGCCATAACTGTTGATGCACAGGGTAATACTTATGTTACCGGTTATTACTCATCAACGCTCTCATTTGGACCGTTTTTGACTGTAAATGCGCAAGGACTATCTGATATTTTTCTGCTCAAGGTTTCCCCTGCCGGACAAATTCTATGGCTTAAATCCGCAGGTGGTTTTGCTGATGAGCGCGCTCTTGGTATTGCTTGTGACTCAAATGGGGATGTATATATTACGGGACACTTTCAAGGTTTTGCATCCTTTGATAACTTTTCAATAAGCTCAGCTGGAAATACCGATGTGTTTCTTGCCAAATACACCTCGGCAGGCTCGGCTCAATGGGTTCAACGTATGGGTGGCACCGGCGAAGATATTGGTTATGCGGTAGCCGTTGGCGGAACAAACCAAGTCAGTGTTACCGGTGAATTTAAAAACACAGCCAACTTTGGAACATCTTCTTATACGGCCGGTGGTACCGATGCTTTTATAGCCACATATGATTTAAATGGTGGTTTTTTATGGAGCAAATCTGGTTCAGGGCCGGGTAATGCCAGGGGGTTATCCATAGCTTGTGATGAATCAGGTAATGTTTACGGAACAGGACAGTTTTCGAATGATATTACTTTTGACCAGCTTCAGTCTAATACGATTTTGAATGCGGTATATTTAGTCAAGTATTCTCCCAATGGGGTTGAACAATGGTTTAGGAAAATAGCGGGTGGCTCAACCAATATTGCCTACGGAATTTGTGCCGACTCCAATGATGAAATATACTTAACAGGCGATTTTACCGGTAATCTGGTTTTTTTTCCCAATACGGCCAATCCGCTTTTCAACCCTTATCCAAACAAGATTTTTCTGGCTAAATATTCGGCTCAAGGTAATTTACTTTGGGCAAAAGCTCATGGTAGTGAGCATTCAATCAGTTCAAGGGCAGTGATTGCTAATAATTCAGGAAATGTATTTTTGGGTGGTTGGTATACGTGTAAATTATCTCAATACAGCGATGCATATGGGCAGGGTGTTTTTAACAGCACTGGTTTTCGGGATGGCTTTATTTCCTCATTTTCAGGAAATGGCGATTGGCTCTGGGCTAAAAATTTCGGAGGAAAGGGCCATGATTATGTAAATGCATTAGCGGTTGATATTTCAGGAATGCCAGTTGGCGCCTCAACCTTTTATGTAACCGGTATTTTTCCCTCAAAGAGCGGATTATCTACCCAAGGCTTTACAACCCTGGGTTCGGGAGGAACTAGTTTTTGTAATGATAATTATTATTCTCAGTATGCTCAGGCCAATTCGGAGGGGTCTTCTGATTTTGCCTTTGGTAACCTCGTTTTAACGGATCGGGAACCACTCGACTTTTTTTCTAGGCAAAATATACAAGGATGTGTGAGAGATGTAAATCCGGTTTGTTTGGGAGGCCCTTTTGTATTTGGAGCTTTTATTTGTCCCGATACGATTTCAAATTGTGGTTCATTTCCTTTGTCGTTGAACCTTAATCAGTCGTCAGGTGCTGTTGGTCCGCAATACAATTGGTTATGGTCAAATGGGGCAACTTCGGCTTCTATAACAGCTTCAAACACGGGTTCATATTCAGTTACCGCAAACAGCGTAGACGGCTGTTTTTCCTATAGTGACTCGGTATATGTAGAAATATTACCCCTCCTGCCGGCACAAACATTAATAGACAGTAAGGGTTTTAATAATCCGTTTGTTGGACTGGGTCAGGCTAACACAATAAAAATTTGTAATCAGGATACTGCAGTGGTTACCATTTCTCCAAATAGCGCTGCTTCATTTGGTTGGGGAAATATACCTTTAACAGGTAATATGGTCATCAACGACACTGCTATTCAAATTTTTTCAGGCGGTTATTATGAATACCAGTTGATAGGAAATAATGGATGCAACGGTTTAATTAGTTTTCAAGTTAAGCAATATGATAGCATTCCACAATATAACTATGCCCTCAAATTTCCGCAGGATACAGATTATAATGACTCCATTCAAGTTTGCCAGGGTAATCAAATCAATTATCAGATAATCGATACATTACTTGGTTTTGTACCTTGCTCTAATTATGCAATGGCTGCCACACTTTCAATTCCACAAGTAGGATATTCGGCAGCAGTAAATCAGGGTGAATGTAACGCCGGATACCTTGGTATGCTCAATTTTATCCCATCGCAAACGGGATGGCATACTTTCCAGTTGAATGGAAACTTCTTTAATTATTGTGATACCCTTCCGTTTTCCGTTTCTGATTCAGTATACATAACAGTAAACACTAATCCAACGGTCAACTTAAGCTGGCTCGGCTCTAATCTTATTTGTCCGGGTGATAGCTTATTATTATTGGGTTCGGGTCCAAATTTGGTTTGGACAGGTAATGTGCCAAATGCACCCGTGATGGCTGATTCGGTATGGATTTTTGATGCCGGAATGGTTTACCTTTCTGCTGATAGCATAAGTCCTGCGGGTTGTTCAAGTTCTGCATCTGTCTCAATTCCGATTGCGTTCTATGAGGAACCCGTGCTTGTTTCCCAACCTTCAAATGCACTCATCTGCCCGGGCGATTCGGTATTACTGATTGCTTCCAATGGGCAAGCATACGTTTGGTTTGGTCCTGGAGGGCCTCTCAACTTAAACCAGCAGTCAATTTATGTTACGTTACCCGGGTTTTATTATTGCGAGGTTTTAAATAGTTCGGGATGTCCTTTGTTTACAAATACCTTGGAGGTAAAACAATATACAACTCCATTTTTATTGGTAAGTCCTAGACCCGTATTGTGTTTTGATGGCGATTCAACCGAAATTGAAGCAGTAAGCAATATCGGAAGTACAATTCAATGGAATGCCCCTCTTTCCGGTAACTCGTTTTCTCAATTTGTTAATCAGCCAGGCACTTATTCTGCACAAATCACATCGTGCGGTATTACAACGCAGGCTGATATCCATGTTGGTATGTCGCAAGTTTTTGCCGAAATTATAACAGATGAAGGTTTATTGTTTTGTGAGGGTGATTCGGTAGAACTCTTCGCATCAGGTAACGAGGTGCAATTTTTTGTTTGGAATCCGGTGAATGTATCAGGCGCAAGTTTTACGGCGTTTTATCCGGGTTCATACACGGTTACTGGGGTCGATAGTTTTGGATGTAGTTTTGTCTCAACTCCCGTTGAAGTAAGCACATTCCCTAATTTAACATCTCCGCCAATACTCACGGATACTCTTTTTTGTCCGCCCGCATCCCTGCTTTTGTCGGCATTAGGTCAAGGAGCGATATATTGGTTTCTTGATTCAGTTGGCGGATTACCGCTAGATTCGGGTGCATTTTTTCAAACGCCAGTTTTACAGGGAGCAACTACTTATTGGGTGATGAACCGGTATGATGACTGTTCAAGTATTCGTGTTCCGTTGCATATTACTGAGGCAGAATGTGAAGAATTACAGATTGCCAATATTTTCACACCCAATGCTGATGGAATCAATGATTTTATATCCTTTGATATTGAGGGAACCAGCTGCTTCCATGTTGAAATTTATAACAGATGGGGATCTAAGGTTTATGTATCAGAAAACATTGATGAAAAGTGGTATGGTAAAGTACTGAACACCGATATAGATGCGAAGGACGGCGCATACTTTGTGTTTGTGCAATATTGCACACATGCACAGGAGTCGAAAGTAGCGAAAGGTACGATTACCCTTGTTCGCTAGTGCTTTGCATTTCAGTTCGAAGCATATCCAAACCCGCCAATGCGGTCATCTGTATATTGCGTAATCTGTTCCCGGGAAAACGAAATTTTTGTGCACGGCTGCCATTCGGTCCGGAAACGGCAATCCAAACGGTTCCCACAGGTTTCTCGGCCGTGCCACCGTCTGGTCCGGCAATGCCTGATGTGGCAATAGCATACGTGGCTCCGAATTTTTCTTTTACACCTTCGGCCATGCGCATCACCACGGGCTCACTCACAGCTCCCTCTCTCATTAATACTTCCGGAGAAACGCCCAGCATGTTTGATTTTATATCATAACCATAGGCCACCAGGCTTCCATTAAATACTTTACTACTGCCGGGCACTGAGGTTAGCTTGTGTGCCAGGTATCCTCCGGTACAGCTTTCGGCAAAAGAAACAGTAGCCCCTTTGGCCATCAGTTGTTTCATTACAACGCCTTCCAAGGTGTCTTCATCATACCCAAAAATACGCTCTCCGATCAGGGGTTTGAGGGCCTCCGCTTTTTCAAGGATATAGGCTTCTGCCTCCGAAAAATGTTCAATGGCGGTAAGCCGCAGGCGCACAATTCCGGGCGAGGGTAGATAGGCCAGCTTAACTCTCGGATCTAAACTGTTTTCCCAGTCTTGTATTTTCACCATCAGTATACTTTCCGGAACACCCTGTGTAAGAATGGTTTTATGAATGACCGCAGGCATATCAAACTTTTCACGAATCATGGGAATGGCTTCCTCCACAAGCAGGCCCTCCATTTCATACGGAACACCGGGTAATGAAAAAACAAGGGTTCCTTCTTTCTCAAACAGCATTCCGGGTGCCGTGCCGCGCTTGTTTGGTAAAATACGGCAAACGTCCGGTACCATAGCTTGTCCCTGATTGGCTTCTGAAAATTCTCTTCCAAAAGAACTGAAATACGCACTCAGCATGCCATACACTTGCTCATTGCGTACTAATTTTCCGTTGAAATAGGTATTGAGAGTGTATTTGGTAATATCATCTTTGGTAGGCCCGAGTCCGCCGGTGAAAATCAGCACATCCACCTTGCCAATATGCTCATCCAGCGCTTCGTTTATGGCTTCGGCCGAATCGGCAATGGAATATTTTTTTGAAATGCGTATGCCGTTTTTATTCAATTCTCTCGAAATAAAGGCCGAGTTGGTATCCACAATCTGGCCAATTAATATTTCATCACCTATGGTAATAATGGCCGCTTTAACATTTTTCATCAAACCTGTGTTATATTTTGTCTGTTCCAAACATTTCTCTTACGGATTAGTTCATCCGAATTACATTTATGACCCCGGGAACCTGCCGCAGTTTATACATCAAATCATCCAAATGATGCGTGTCCTGAACATACACCATGATTTGTCCCTCAAACAGGCCGTCGCTGGTGTCGAACGAGATGCTGCGCATGTTCACTTTTAATTGGTTTGAAATTATTTTGGTAATCCGGTTTACGATTCCCACTTCATCAAATCCACTTACTTTAATTCCGGCCAAAAAGGCCAAGGATTCGCGGTTTGTCCACTGCGCTTTTACAATTCGGTAAGCGTAATTGCTCATGAGCTGCATGGCGTTGGGGCAGGATGTTTTATGAATTTTGATTCCGTCATTGATGGTCACGAAACCAAAAACCTCATCACCCGGAATGGGATTGCAGCAGGTAGACAGTTTATAATCCAGCTTCACGTCATCTTCACCGATAATGAGCGTATCATTTTCCCGTTTGGCCTCTTTTACCAAATCTTCGAGTGAGGTTTTGGCCTTGGTTTTGTCGGTACTTTTGCGGCTCAGTTTATTGGTGAGATAGCTGTACCAGCTTTTCGATGATTCGTCTTTGTAAAACTGCTTTATCTCATGGTTGGTAATACCGCCCGTAGCTACTTTGAAAAAGAAATCTTGGGATGTATTTACGCTGAAGTATTTTAAGATTTTGGCTAAATCTGCTTCTGTGTAATTATAACCCAAATGTCGGAGTTTGCGTTCAAAAATTTCTTTACCATCCTCGGCTACTTTCCGTTTTTCTTCTTTGAGCGATCCTTTTATTTTCTCCCTGGCTTTTGATGTTTTCACAATTTTCAGCCAATCTTCTTTCGGTGTCTGTTTCGATGATGTAATGACTTCAACTTGGTCTCCGCCCTTCAGTTTATAACTTATGGGAACCAGTTTGTTGTTCACTTTGGCCCCGATGCAGGTATCACCCAGTTTGGAGTGGATATCATAGGCAAAATCGAGTGCGGTGGAACCGTTGGGCATGGTTTTGAGTTCTCCTTTTGGGGTAAACACAAATATTTCTTCCGTGGTGAGGTCGAGTTTAAAACTTTCAACCAGATCCACGGCGTTCTGCTCCTGATTTTCAAGTATCTCCCGCACTTTTCGTATCCACTCGTCTACGTTTGATTCGCCGCCTTTTTCTTTGTATTTCCAATGGGCAGCGTATCCTTTTTCGGCAATTTCATCCATGCGCCGGGTGCGTATCTGTACTTCAACCCATTTACCGCTCGGACTCATGACCGTAGTATGCAGCGATTCATAACCGTTGCTGCGTGGAAATGAGATCCAGTCACGCATACGGTCCGGTTTGGGTTTGTAAAGGTCTGTTACGATGGAATAGGCCCGCCAGCAGTCGGAACGCTCGTTTTCGGGTTCTGATTCCAAAATGATACGGATGGCAAATATGTCGTAAATCTCTTCAAACGGAATACCTTTATTCACCATCTTGTTATAGATGGAATATAGCGATTTGGTGCGGCCTTTTATTTCAAACTTTAAACCCTGTTCGCTCAGCGATTTTTTGATGGGATTATTGAAACTGCCGATGAACCGGTTCCGCACATCTTCTGTTTTGCGGAGCCTGTTTACGATGTCTTCGTAAATGTCGGGCTGGGTATATTTTAAGGAGAGGTCTTCAAGTTCGGTTTTAATGCGGTAAAGGCCCAACCGGTGCGCCAATGGTGCGTATAGAAAAAGGGTTTCGTTGGCAATTTTGAGCTGCTTGTCGCGCTTCATGTGATCCAGCGTGCGCATGTTGTGCAGGCGGTCGGCCAGTTTGATCAGAATTACCCGGATATCATCCGAAAGGGTGAGAATGATTTTACGAAAATTTTCGGCCTGTATGGAGGATGTCTGGTCAAAAACCCCCGATATTTTCGTGAGCCCGTCAATAATTTTGGTTACTTCGGGACCGAAAAACGAATTGATATCATCCAGTGTAAGATCGGTATCTTCTACGGTATCGTGCAGCAGTCCACATATTACTGATGTAACGCCGAGACCAATTTCTTCGGCACATATTTGGGCCACGGCAATCGGATGGTAAATATAGGGCTCACCCGATTTGCGCCGCATTTCTTTGTGGGCATCTACGGCTATTTCGTAAGCTTTATGAACTTTGGCCTGTCCTTCTTTATTTTTGATGGCCGGACCCAAGGCCTTTATCAGGTTTTTATAGCGGAGCAGCAGCTCCTTTTTTTCCTGTTCGTGGTCTATGATTATTTCTTCTTTACCCATAAAAACTTACAAAAGCGGTTATCGGCTTGCTCATTTGTTTTCGCCTCCCGTAAAGGTAAGATTTTAAAGCATGCAAATACCGCTATTCTGTAGCTGATTTTTTTAGTTTTTGAAGTTCCGTTTCTGTTTCTCTGAGCCGCTCTCGGCAATATGTAACCAGTTCCATGGAACGTTTAATTTTTTCAATCAGGGCATCGGGGTCGGCTTTGCCGGATTCAATTTCAGCAGCTAATTTTTCCAATTCTGCCAAGGCTTCGGCGTATGTGATTTTTTTCTTCATGAGAGTGTAGTGATTTGCGCCCCGGCCTGGCCTTCGCTGAGTTGTATGCTTATACTGTCGCCGGGTTTAAGTTCTTGATTTTTAAATACGGTTTTTCCGTTTTTGCGCACCAATGCATAGCCCCTGGCTAATATACGTTGAGGGTCATTAGCTTTGGCCGCCTGTTCAATACGGTCAAGCTTATGAAATGCCTGCATCAGCATTGCCGAAGCTGCCGGGAACAGTGCCCCCGTATGTTTCATCAAACTCAGTTGCATTTTCTGCAATTGGCGTTCGGCCTGGTTCAGGATGTGTTCACCCAGTCCCAACACGGCTTCCTCAAAGGCTGCATTGTGCTCAATAATAAAGGATGCCGCTTTGGTGGGTGTTTTTACTTTGGTATGGCTCATGAGGTCACAAACACTTATGTTTCGCTCGTGGCCGATGCCGGTAATGGCCGGAATGGGAAATCCGGCAATCTGTAAACCAGGCTCAAACGTATCAAACGGTCCCAGATCTAAGCCGCTTCCGCCGCCGCGCACCATCACCAACACATCAAACTGTCCGGCCTTTTTCTTTACCTGTTCTAAAGCTGCGCTGATGTCAAGCTCGGCTCCTTTGCCCTGTATGCGGGTTAGAAACGGTGTTACCTGAAAACGGTATCCGTACGGATTGTTTTCCAGTTCATGCATGAAATCGCGCAGCCCGTCTGAATTGGGCGCGGTAATCAGGGCAATGTTTTTAATTACTTCCGGTAGAGCTGTTTTTTTATTTGCCGTGTAATATTCGCCATCACGGAAACTGATTAGTTCAGGATGTTTTTTTACCAGATTTTCCAGTACCTGCCTGCGCTCTTGTTCAATCTGGCCCAGGGTGTAGCGGGTATCTATTTCAATTACCCGTAAACGCAGGCCGTAAACGGAATGATAGGTTACCTCTACTTTTACAAGTAGTTGCATGTTTTTCTCAAAACGCCGGCCGGTAGTTGTTTCAAATGCCGAAATGGTAGGGTAGTGGCTGCGCCAGATCACGGCATCTGCTTTGGCCACGGTTTCTCCGTTTTGTTTTTCAATAAGTGTAAAAAAGCAGTATTGCCTGTCGGGATAGTTTTTGATGTCGCCCGTTTCGGCCAATACCGTAAATACATGACCCGAAAATATTTCTTCAAAGGTTTGTTCAACGGCTCCCAACAGTTGGGAAAGGCTTATCGGTTTGGCTGACATATTTTTTGGCAAATGTATCGCAATAAGGTACAATCATTTTCCGGATTCTGCCAATACTTTTTAACATTTCCCACCGGTTTTTATCCCCCAAACAGGTGATTCTTGTTAAAAGCAAGGGTCATTTGGCGAACCGTATCTGTAATGATTCTAAATTAGATGCGTGAATACTGAATTTCAAAACGAACAGGAATCCATTCTGCCCAAAATGCCGGGCTGCGCATCTTGCGACGGTGAATGCCGCTTTGGTAACTATGGCGGCCAACAGGTGTTCAAAAAGAAATGCTGTAAAAAGTATAAACGCAAAGGTCAGCACTGCAAAAGCTGCCCCAAAATCGGATAGATTTTTATTCTCCCTGCATGATTGCCTGAACCCATTTTCAGGCTGATTTGTATTTTCGTTCCATGAAGCAATGGATAGGAACCGTTCTGTGTATTTTTTTAGTCGTTTTCTTTTCGCCTTCTTTCGCCCGAGGGCAGGCAAATTCGGAGGCGGGTTCTAAGGCAAAGGCTATGCTTTCGCAGATGAGCCTAGCCCAAAAATTAAACGAAATGCATGGCCGGAAGCTGCTTCGTTATGGATTATCCATTGTTTTTGGTAAGCGTGTTAAACCGGTTCATGCCGGCGGAAATAAAAAACTGGGCATTCCCCCAACTATATTTTTCGACGGCCCAAGGGGCTTGGCTTCATATAAGGGAGCTACCGTGTTTCCAACCACTATGGTGCGCGGAGCTTCCTGGGACATCGAATTGGAATACCGGATAGGCGAGGCCATGGGCAAAGAAGTGCGGGCTGCCGGCGGTAATTATTCGGGTTCGGTTTGCGTAAATCTGCTCAGGCATCCCGCCTGGGGAAGAGCCCAGGAAACATACGGAGAAGACCCGCATCTGCTGGGTGAGTTGGGCTGGGCGCTCAGTGCAGGTATTCAAAAGCACAAGGTACAGGCCTGTGCCAAACATTTTGCCGCCAACAGTATGGAAAATAACCGCTGCGGCGGAAGCATGAACATGGATGAAATTACGCTTCGGGAAGTATATCTGCCGCATTTCAGAAAATTGGCTGAACGCGGAATAGCCTCATTCATGAGCGCTTACAATAAACTAAACGGAACCTTCTGTGGAGAAAACCGGCACCTGCTTACTGAAATTTTACGCGAAGAATGGGGCTTTGAGGGTTATGTAACTTCGGATTGGGTTTGGGGTCTGAAAAATGCTGAATCTGGAATTAAAGCGGGCATGAATATTGAAATGCCGGTAAATACCGTATATAACAAGCGGCAGATTAAAAAACTGCTCAAGAATGGAAATATAACAATGGCTCATATTGATAGTCTTGTATTTCCCGTTTTATATACCAAGTTTGCATTTTTGTCTGGCGCCGAGTCCCAAACGTATCCCAAAGAGATACTGGGCAATGCCGAACATGCCCTATTGGCCCGGGAAGCCGCAGAGAAGGGTTCCGTACTGCTGAAGAACCAAAATCAGGTTCTTCCGCTAAATAAGACTGAAATCAAAGAAATTGTACTGCTGGGTTCGCTTGTACACTCGGAGCAGACGGGCGACCGTGGCAGCAGCAAGATGAATGCAGCGTATGTTATATCTCCGTCTGAGGGAATTATTTCGTATTTGAACGGAACCGGTATAAAAATATACCAACCGGCAGCCACGGATACGGCATCCATCCGCAAGTATTGCAGCAATGCCGATGCCGTGATTGTAGTTGCGGGAACCACCTACTTAGATGAAGGGGAGTACATCGGAAACGGAACCATCCGTGATCCGGATAATCCAAACAAAAAAACATTTCCAACCCGTAACGGTGTGGTAGGCTTGGGCGGTGACCGTAAACACTTAAACCTGCATGAAGCCGATGTGCAAACCATTAAACAGGCTTCTTTGTATAACAACAAAGTAATTGTAGGCTTGGTAGCCGGAGCAGCCATTATGGTTGAAGAATGGCATAATGAGGTGGAAGCCATCCTGCATTTGGGGTATAACGGACAAGAAGGCGGAAATGCCCTGGCCCGTATTTTGTTTGGAGACGTAAATCCTTCGGGAAAATTACCGTTTACCGTGCCAAAAGCAGAAAACGATTTGCCGCCTTTTAATTCCTTTGATGCGCAGGTGGAATACGGTTATTTTCATGGTTACACTTTGTTCGATAAAGAAAACAAGGATCCACGGTTTCCTTTCGGTTTTGGCCTGAGTTATACTTCGTTTACCTATTCAGAGTTAAAAGTAAGCCTGGATATGGATTCTATTTACGTTGATTTCGAAATTGAAAATACCGGTTCTAAACCCGGTTCAGAAGTAATGCAGGTATATGTGGGTTATCAGGAAGCGGCTTCCATTGGACGCCCGGTAAAACGGATGCTGGGTTTTAAAAAAATCATGCTTCAGCCCGGCCAGAAAATGGCTGCACAAATTTCTGTGGGCATGCGGGATTTGTGGATTTTTAATCCGCAGCATAACACATGGGAAATGCCTTGGGGTATGTACAAAATTTGGCTCGGAAATTCTTCTCGGGATGGAAATGCCCTTTCGGCCCAAATACATTTATCGCCAAAATCGGAGCAGTAATACTTCGCTCAGCAGAAATAGGAGTGCCGCTATGGCCAGCCATTTCCAAAGGTCGGAACCGTTTTCTCTATCTTCGATGGTTTTCTTTATTGAATCGCCGCCTGCGCTCACAATATCTGCATAAGGCAGGTTCGCTTTTTTTAATTCAGCTTTCAGGTTTTCTTCGCTGAAGAAAGCTGTTTCTGATTCGGTTCGCGGAAAATTATACGCCACACTGGAAACGTTGGCGCCTCCGGCCATTACATCATAATTACCGGCTTGTTCCAGGTATTCACCCGGATAAAATAACATGCGGCCCATACTCCGGCGCTGCTCCGGTATGAACTCATATTTACTTTCGGTATGAACCCATTTTACGGCATCATCCTCCGGTAAGTTTTCCGGAATGTTTATTTCGGCAGGTGAGTAGCTTCCTGCGTAGTAAAATAAGGGTCCCGCGCGTTGCGAGAGGAAAGCCGATTTTAAAATGACGGGTACAAAAAGTGCATGTTTATGAAAATTGCCTGCGCCATCTTCCAAGGGCTGCGTGGCGTAAAACAATTTTCCGCCTTCTTTCTGAATGGCATACGCATATAACGGATCACCGGTATTGATACGGATTACGGTTTCGGTATTATTTCCGGCTTGAAGTGGAAAAAATTTGCTTAAGGAAGGTAAATCCGGATTCCGAGGTACGGATTCAAATACATCGGTAAAAAATGAGCCATCGGTATTCACCTTGTCCGCTTTAAATTGACCCACCCGTAGCGGTGCAAAGCCGGGTACTCCGAGGCCGGCACAAAGTTCGTTCAGGCTTCCGATATCTGCCGAAAGGCTCGGAATGAGCATCAGGTTTCCACCGGCTCCGCTGTACTTTTTCAGCTCCGTAATTAATCCGCCGGAGGCTGAGCGTATGCCGTTCAGAATAATCAGGTTTTGTTCAGGGAAACGGGAGTAATCCGTTGAACCGCTGCTAAATGTACTGAGCTTAAAATAATCATCCCCCGAAAATACATTCACGGGAGCAGATGAAGCCCCGGCATCATTTATAACCAGTATGTTCAAGGTTTGCGCCACATCAAACGAAAAATAAAAATCATTGTCAAAGGCCAGCGAATTATCTTCAATCTGTACTTTTCCCTGTTGCGGACCGGTTTTGGTGGCGGTAAAAAAGAGTTCTCCGTCAGTGTATCCTTTAGCTGGAATGGTAATCTGTCCGGGCGTTTTTTGTTCTCCGTTGATATACAGTTTTACGGCAATGTCTTCGGCATCCGTTTCGCCGGTATTGCGCACCCGGTAGCCCAGCGTAAGCGGAATGTTTAAGCCGGTATTGGGAGTTTGCAGCCAAACGCTGTCAACATATACATTGGCATTTATTTCGGCTTTCAGCGGAAGCAGTGAGATGCTGACCGACGAATCGGGTTGCACGGAAAGAAAATCGGTCACCGATTCAGAGAAATCGCTGAGCAGGTAAATCCGTTTGGGTAGTTCAGGGGCTTCTTTCTTCAGCAGGTCGCGCTGCCGGTTTACAACTTCCGAAATTTTTCGGCCGGCCGGACTGAATTCGGTTTCTGCCAGTAGATTCAGAAATTCGTCGCGCGGATAAAAACGGGCATGACGGCCTTCAAAATCATTCGTAATCAGTTGGAATTTATCGGTGGGTGAGTAGGCGTTTACCACCTCCTCGGCCATTTGTTTGCCCCGGTTAAGTAAATTTCCATTTTCGCCTTCCCGGTCCATACTGAAGGAATTATCCAAATAAACCGAAACGTAGCGGGTTCCGTCTTTGGTTGAAGACGGGCCCGATTTCAGGAAAGGTTTGGCAAAGGCAAAAACAAGGGCCGCAATGGCCAGTGCCCGCATCAGTAATACCAGCAAATGTTTAAGCTGTTGCCTGTTTTTACGGGTGATGTCTACCTCGCGCAATAAGGACACATTGGTAAAAAACACTTTTTTGAACCGCCTGAAGCGGAACAAGTGAATAATCACCGGCAGGGCAATGGCCGCAAGAGCAAATAAGAATGCCGGATACAGAAAATTCATGCGCTAAAGATACAGTTCAAAGGGGAAAAACGGAGCAAGCTTCAATAAATTGTAATACATGCTTGAGGCTATCCTGTAAAAATGAAATCCCGGCGTATGGCCGGGATTTCGTTTAATATTCAATGTGATTTTATGCTTCCTGATGTTCGTGGTGCTCCTGGGCGGCCAAAAAACGTTCGGCTTCCAGTGCCGCCATACATCCGCTTCCGGCTGCGGTTACGGCCTGACGGTATATTTTGTCCTGCGCATCGCCGGAGGCAAATAAACCCGGTACATTGGTTGTGGTGGTTCCCGGAACAGTAAGAATGTAGCCTTGTTCATCCAGGTTTACCTTACCTTTCAGGAATGCCGTATTAGGCTCATGACCAATGGCCACAAATAAACCCGTTACGGCTATTTCGCTGAGTTCGCCGGTTTGGTTGTTTTTTACGCGGATGCCGTTCACTCCCTCATCGCCCAATACTTCGTCCACTTCGGTGTTATAGTGAATTTCAATATTTGGTGTATGCTCTACGCGGCTCTGCATGATTTTGCTGGCACGGAACTCGTGGCGGCGCACCAATAAATGTACTTTTTTACAGAGTTTCGACAAATAATGTGCCTCTTCACAGGCCGTATCACCGGCTCCCACAATGGCCACTTCCTGTCCGCGGAAGAAAAAGCCGTCGCATACGGCACAGGCCGAAACCCCTTTTCCGTTTAAGCGTTGTTCTGATTCAATGCCCAACCACTTGGCCGATGCGCCCGTGGCAATGATTACGGTTTCGGCTAATACGGTGGTTTCGGCATCAATGGTTACTTTAAACGGGCGCTCATTTACGTCAATATCGGTGCAGGTTCCGTAACGTACATCGGTACCGAAGCGTTCAGCCTGCTTTTTAATGTCTTCCATCATCTGCGGACCCATCACACCCTCGGGATAGCCCGGGAAATTTTCCACTTCGTTCGTAATCATCAACTGTCCGCCCGGCTGTGGGCCAACATACATCACGGGTTTCATTTCAGCACGGGCTGCATATATGGCCGCGGTGTATCCCGCAGGGCCGGCTCCTATAATTAAACACTTAATTTTTTCCATTGACTTTTGCATAACAAATTCGGATGCAAAGGTAATAAACAGACACGGGTTTAGCGTATCAAAAGTTACTATAAACGAATTGGGTATTTCTATTGGGCAATCCGCTGAATTTCGGAAACGCTTAAACCGCAGAAACCACCCAGGGCATTTCCGCCGGTAATGTTACTTTTTACCGTGGTAGGGTTTGTAAACGGATTTCCGCTGGTTCCGGCCGCATTTTCCATGGTTTTGATAAAATCATATGAAATGCGGTCAATCGTACAAAAGCGAACCATGATGGTATCGCCTAGTTTCCAGTACCCGCTGTCGTCTCCATAAACCTCAGCCGTGTCGGTATCACTCACAAAAACATTATTGCGCTCATCCGGACGTCCAAATAAAAATTCAATGTATTGTCCGTTGTAGGCCTGGTCATCAATAACGGAGTTTCCAACGGCATACGTGGGCACATAATTTGAATAGCTGGGCCGTTTGCTGTAAAGCCGGTAAATGTTGCCAATGGCCGGCGGATCCTGAAAGTACATACGGGCAAAGCCCAGCGAGTCTTCTCCGGCTTCCACTTTAAATGCAAGACTATCTAACGAAACCGGCTCCGGAATGGTGGTTACGGCCGCTAAATCATAACCCGGAAATTTGATATTCAAAGTATACGTTCTTCCGGGCTGTCCCAGAATGGAATCACCTTTGTAATAAATAGGCGGAAAAGAGGTAGGATCAAACGTAAGGCTGAGGGTTTCCGAGCTAAATCCGTCGCTCAGGGTTACCAATGCATCCAACACCAAAAACTCCTGTGCTGCCGCAGGGTCGGTAAAATCAACGCCGGTAAGCGGTTTAAAAAACGGGAACGACCAGGTGATGCCCACTGTAGCGTATTCTCCCTGAAAAATATAGCCTTCCACCACCGGTTTTTTATCCGCTTGCGGAATACCCACGGTGATGTCTTTTTCGCAGGATGACAAAATCATAAAACCGGCTACAAACAGGAGCAGTGTTAAAAGCGAACTGAATTGTATGATATGCTTTTTCATGTTTGATGATTAGTATTTGAAGTTCCAGGTAAGGGATGGAATAACCGGAAATAAAGAAACTTGTTTGGCTTTCAACTGAAAGGTGCCGTCGGCCAGGTTACCTTCGCGATCGTAATAAATAAAGTAGGGGTTCTGACGGCTGTATACGTTATAAACACTGAGCGTCAGGCTCGATTTGAAGCGTTTTTCGGGTTTTGAGGTTACATAGGTTACGCTCACATCCAGGCGGTGATAGGCCGGAAAACGGTAATCGTTGCGCGGACCGTATTCGGTAATTAAATCACCCTGATAAAAGTATAACTGCGATGGAATGGTGAGTGTATTTCCCGAAGCATACACAAAAATACCCCCAAACTGCCAACGGTAATTCAGGTCGTACGTAGCCACGATGCTCAGGTCATGACGCCGGTCGTATTTGGCCGGAAAAGACATGCCGTTGTTCAGGTCCGGAAAAATTCGGTTGGCCCAGGCAAGCGTGTAGCCAACCCAGCCTTGGAATTTCCCTTTTGCTTTTTTCACGAACACTTCCATTCCGTAAGATTCACCGCGGCCCTGCACCAGCGTATGGTCAATATTGTCATTAATGGCCTGCGCCGGATCGGCCCCGTCGGCAAATTCTACCAGATTGCGCATATCCTTGTAGTAACCTTCAATGGAGGTTTCAATCATCCCACCCAAAAAATTGTGGAAATAACCCAGGGCCACCTGCTGCGAAAACTGGGGCTTGGTTATTTCGGTTGTGGGAAGCCACACATCCAAAGGCAATGAAACGTTTGCCCTCGAAACAAGCTGCGTATACTGGTAATTTTGGGTGTACGATGCCTTAATGGCAATGTTCTCGTGCGCTTTAACCCGCATCGATAGGCGCGGTTCGGCTCTTACGTAATCTGTAATGCGTTGCCAGGGTTTGTATTGGATGGTATCAACGGTTTGTCCGAATTCGTTTTTTTCGTAGCGGGTAAAGGGGCCGTTAAAGGCAAAGTACGAAACCCGTACACCCGCATTTACCCTGAAGAGTTTGTTCACCTCCCAGTCGTCGCCTATGTAAATGGCGGCCTCGTTGGTATGCATGCGTATGGGCTCGTTGGGTAAAATATCGCCAAACGATGAGGAGAACGTGAAACTGCTGGGCGTGTAACGGTGATTGGTATATTCCGCGCCTATCCGCACCGTGTGCTTGGGCGTAGGGTAGTAGTTGAAGTCCAGTTTTACCCCATAATCGCGCACGCCGCTGTTGAGTCCGAAATTGAATTCACTCTGGCTGCCGTCGAACGTAAAATTATAATCAGTAAAAATAAACGTAAGGTTTGAAAAGAGTTTAGAGTTATACAGGTGATTCCAGCGTGCGGTAGCCGTGGCATTTCCCCATTTTATGCCGGCATCAAAAGAGCCCGACTGATTTTTAAAAGTGAACTTGTCACGCCCAAAATAACCGCTCAAAAAGATACGGTCTTTGGGACCGATGATCCAGTTTATTTTGGCATTTACATCGTAAAAATAATAGCCCGAGCCCGCCAGCGGCGAATCTTTCCTGATAAACGGTTTGGCAATAAGGTCGGCATAAGTTCGGCGGCCCGAAACAATGAAGGATACTTTGTTTTTTTTGATGGGTCCCTGCACGGTGAGCCGCGAAGCAATGAGGCCGATACCGCCGTCTACCTCAAATTTTTTGTTGTTCCCTTCCTTCATCGAAATGTCCAGCACCGATGACAAACGCCCGCCGTACTGCGCCGGCATGCCGCCTTTGATCAGTTCAACACTTTTAATGGCATCGCCGTTAAATACCGAGAAAAAGCCAAACAGGTGCGAGGCATTGTAAACCGGTGCCCCGTCCAGCAGAATCAGGTTTTGGTCGGGTCCGCCTCCCCGCACGTAAAAGCCGGTGTTTCCCTCCCCGGCCGACTGCACGCCCGGCAGTAAGGATATGGATTTAAGAATGTCAACCTCGCCCATAAAGGCCGGCAGTTTCTTTATTTCTTCAATCGTAAGCACCACGCTGCTCATTTGCGAGCTCTCAATTTTTTCACGGCTTTTATCATCGGTAATCGTTACGGGGCCTACTGTGATGTCATTTTTGGCCAGTTCAATGTCCAGGCTGATGTTTTTGTCGAGCGTAATGGATTGTGAATTGGTTTTAAAACCAATAGAGCTGGCCACTAAGGTGTAGGTACCCGCCGGTACGGTAAGCGAGAAAAAACCGTAGGTATTGGTGGTAACCCCAACGCTGTTTTCTTTCAGGTAAACACTAACTCCAATAAGGGCTTCACCATTCGAATTGTCTTTAACGTAGCCGCTTATGGTGTATTTGGGCGTTTGGCCGTAGGAGAGGAGTGATACTAAAACGAGCGCCAGTACGGCAAAAATCCGTTGCATTGTTGATGGGTGCATTAAATGTGCTGCGAAAGTAATGAATTTGAACCTGTTTTTGTTTATACTAATTTTAATTTTTTAGTAGATTTTGTTTTCCCTAAAATCGGGCTATCAACCCATTGTGATGCCGATTTTGGATGAGGCACCGCCTTGTCGGGGAAATGAAGCTCAGATTTTATGTCCGGACTTTTGTTGATTGGAAAGAATATTTACTTTTGCAGACCCGAATACAGAAATGCATTCGGCCAAAAAGTTCGGGATGTAGCGCAGCCCGGTAGCGCACACGTCTGGGGGGCGTGGGGTCGCAAGTTCAAATCTTGTCATCCCGACTTCAAAATCAAAGGGTTATAAGTTCAAAAGCTTGTAACCCTTTTTTATTTGCATACAATTTGCCTCACTTTTTTGGGGCACACCCTCCGGGCCGGGCTGCTCCGGGGTACGCCTGCCGGCTTCCGTGCTGCGCACCGGCCTCATGCTTCGGCCGCCCTGCGTATCCCTTGTGCGGGTGTTTTTCATTGCTAATCCATTTTTCTATTAACAGGCCGCACCTAAAGGCGCTGAATTTCAGCTCTAAAAATAAATGAGTTGTAATCCATGATTAATTAAAATTCAATTGTATTCCAGAATGTATTTTAATGAATGAAACCCCAAAACGGCCTCATGAAATTGGCGTTAAGAAAATGGCCGGCTCTTGGGATTTTTGCACACGGATTGTAAATCCGTGTGTTATACTCCGCGGGATTGAAAATCCCTTGGAGCAAGGGTAATACTTAAATAATTAGCAGAAATTAATTAAAATTCAATCTATTGCTAAACGTATTTTCATGAATGAAACCCCAAAATTGGCCTCATGAAACCGGCGTTAAGAAAATGTCCGGCTTTTGGCGTTAAGAAGTCCAAACTGTTTGAGCGCAGCGAGTTTTTGGACTTTAGCCAAAAGGCGGTCATTTTTAGCCGGTTTTATGCAGCCTTGACTTTTTTTGTTACTTTTTTGTGTCAAGACAAAAAAGTAAGGATATACCGGGATTTGGGTAATGCTTTTTACTTGAATAGGAAGACAATGCAAATCGGCGCTTGTAGTAATTTATAATCCCATACCGATTAACACACGGATTACTGTAGCAAAGCGGAACACGAAGTAAATACTACACTTCGTTCGTGCGACGCTGTGCTCTGCCGTGTGTTATACTCCGCGGGATTGAAAATCCCTTGGAGCAAGGTATTAACGGTAACGATTTAGAGACTTCAGCTGTTGGCACTTGTGAAACGTTCGATCATCTTGCTAAGGTGAAAATTTTAGGGGATTAAGTGTTAAAGTATTGAACATTAGTGCCAATGGTTAGCACGACTACTGTTATGTAAAGTTGTTTTATTGTTAGTAATATTTGTATTCATATGTCTTAAAATAATACAGTTTTAGTTTGTTTTTTTTTATCTTATTTTCGCGATATGTTTCAAGTCTAACAATATGATTAAATTTATTATATTTATAGACACATTTCCTAATTGGTCGTCCGTTTCGGATGGAAACTTCTGATTTTAACTGCCCATTTTTATAATAGTCATATTCCTCATAGGATAAGTTTTTTTCTAAAAAGATAACTCTTGATTTTCTGCCGTCAGTTAGGTATTCTGTCTTTGTAACTATTCTATCATCTAAGTGCAAGCTGTCGTCCTTCCTGTAGAATTTTTCGTAAATAAGTTTGTCGGGAAATTGGCTGTAATCGTAAGAGTGAGCATACCAAATTTTAGTTGTATCTGATGGACCCCAAGCTTGTTCCAAGGTTAAGGAATCATTTTGGTCATATTTATAGTAAATGGGATAGTTATATTTAACAGTATTGAAACTACATTCATTCCAGCAAAATTTTCTTTTCAATAATCCTCCTTCGTAAAAATATTCGGTTATATCACAAGTATCTTTATTGCATTTGAAATTATATTCTTTTTCAAGCTTCATTTTATTTTCTATATCATACTCATAATACCTTATGAAAATTGTGCTGGTGTCCGTCCATCTTTTGTAATTTTCAGTATCAAAGTAAGCATGTCGCCCTAGTAATTTCTCTTTGATTAGTAGTCCGTCTGTATTGTAAAAGTATTCCGAAATTATCAAGGATTCGCCTGTTCTATAGTCAATAGTTACGGATTTAACTTGCTTTCCTATTTCATTATAATAGTCGTTGGTCTGCTCAATAAGTTTTCTGTCTGACCCATAAAGTTTTTCTACTTTCTCCTTAACCATTTGTCCATCCGTAGTTGGTGAAATTGTTAGGAAAAGAAAAATTAAAATTGTAGTTCGTGTCATAATTTATAAATGGTGCTAATGTTTTGACGCTTGGGCAATGGCAGATTTCGAACTTGTGCTGACTTTTATCGGCAGTGGCACATAACTGTCAATATGCCATCCTGATAGCAATCGGGTTTGATGCGAGGTAGAATGTTCATGCCGAAAATTATCGGGAAACCGGGTCCGATAGTTTTTTGTATCACTCATCTTGTTTTATGCAAGTTTGACAAAGTTATCTTCTAGTTTCACGTTAAAATTGATTTCTGCTTTTAACGCTTTGAAAACTTTTAATATCGTATCAATGGTGGCACTGTTGGCGCTGCTTTCAAGCTTAGAGATTTGAGCTTTCTGCACTCCAATAAGTCGTCCAAGTTCCTCTTGTGTCAAGTTTCTTTTTTGCCGGGCAGTTTTAATCATCTTTCCTAAAACCTCCATGCTAAGTTTGTATTCGTATTCGTCACGTTCTTGCGTCCCTGCTTTACCGATATACTTGTCTTTCATTTCGGCAAGTGAGTAGGTCTTTAATTCTTTCGTTGCCATATAATTACTTTTTTTGTTTGTTATAAAAATGGTTGTCTTTCAGTCTTACCGCCCGGTCAATTTCGTTAGCCGGAACTTTGTCAACTTTCTTTATGAAACCGTGGGTTGCTATTACCAAAGTTTCTTTGTTATCTGTCTTGTCCCAAAATGCAAGAAGCCTGATTTGAAGTCCTGCAATTTTGAACGGAACTCCCAAATGTCATTTTGTAGTTTCTTAAAAAGTTTTGGGTCATTGGTCTGTTCAGCAAGGTCAATATTGTACAAAATTTTCTTGATGGTCTTTCGGTCAAGTCCTGAAATGAACTCGTCTGCTTCCTCTAAAAATTTTGTTTCAAAATATCTCACTCAAGGTTGCTTTGTTAAACGTCACAAAGGTAGTAAAAGTTTCTAAATTTAGAAACTTTCTTTTCGTGATTATGTTTGTGTCGGTTTTATAACTGCGAACAGCATTTTGGGCATGTCGTTTGGGAGGGTTTCGGATTGCAAAGCAGCAAATACGCCATTTTGATAACTATTAGTTTTGTTATCACGGGAACAATGATTATAGCTTGCCCATATTGCTTAGATTAATATGCGCTATAAACTGCCGTTTTTTGTGGTTTAGAATTTGTTCTACCTTATTCTTGCTATGCCCGAAATTGTAAAAATCAGAACCAAAGTTGATATAGCAAAGCAAACAAATGTACCGAACCATTCACTTTTCCTTTCTTCGTCAATATCCACAGCCCGATAATTTCCAATTGTCATATCGAAAATATGCAAAGTAACGTCTTGTTCAATCCGTTTCGCATCCTTGTCGTAAAAAATCTCCGCGTTCTTTCCTCTCATTCTCATTCCAAAGAGTTTGTCATACTTTTTGTCCATGAAGCCAAACTCATCAGAGCACCCTTCGATACTTAATACCATAACATCCTCATAAATTGTTCGGAATTTCCTTTTTCTCTGGTGTTTAATAAACCTCAGATTTGTAATAGGTCCTTTCACATAGCTCAAATCATCCAGACTCCTTGTGGCATTGCGCAACATCAAAATACCCATAAAAGAAGGGAATAGAAATGCAGGCAACATTACAATGCAAAAAATCAGCTTTCGTTTTTGTTGAATTCTTTTTTTCAATTTTTCTAATGAGTGAACATGTTACTTCTCAAATGGCATATATCGTTTTGGCTATGAGTTGTAGCGTCCCGCAGGGCGCTATTGCTCATAGGTTTTGTTATGTGCTGGCCTTTTGTCGCCACCCCCTCTTTTCAACTGTCCTAACATTATCGCAGTCTTTAAATGTCCTCAAGTAAACTAAAAGTGTTCTTAGTTCCTCGTCACTTTGGTCTCCATTAAACTCTTTTATGTGGATTGCATTACCATAATTTGTACGTGATTTTTCTTGCGTGTCGTCAACGATAAGAATTTTCTCCATTCGGAAACCGCGCTTTTTTAATTTGTCAAGACGTTTTTCGTAAATAAATATGTCTTGTTCGATGTCACGTCGATATGAACACCGACTGCGACCCCAGATTACTTCAAAATTAATTTCTGGCGGAGTAATTGTCTGAACGATTTGGTTTACATATTCATCGTCCGCAGAAGACCAAATTCCCAATTTAAAGTCGGAAGTTAATGATGTCAAAAACTCGTCAAGGAAAGGCCGTTTGTAAACGAAGTATTTATCGAAGATGAAATCCTCAGGGATGTCCAGCTTATTCGATGTAGCATGTATAAGCGTTTCGTCCAAGTCGAGTATAATTAATTTGTCTTTCATAAGCCTGCACCTAACTTATTTATCGTAAGGCCCTAAGTGCGCCAATTAATCAATATTTAGGGAGATTGGTGCATTTTGGGTTTATTTTATATTCACTATATCTTCTCAAAGATACCACCCGAATCCCTTTCTACAAAACTCTTTTTATTTACAAAATCTTTCCACATTCATCCCATCAAAATCCCTCATTCGTCGAAATATTCTTAAAAAATTAGTACTTTGTATTGCAAAGTACTAAAAAGTATATAGATTTGTGCAGTGATTGTTACTTTGTATTAAAACATACTATAGCATTATGAATATAGAAAACTCAAAAGCACAAATGCGGAAAGGACTCCTGGAGTTCTGCATTCTGCTCGTGCTCAACAGGGGAGAAGCCTATCCTTCGGATATTATCGCTTCCCTGAAAAATGCCGGCCTCGATATGCCGGAAGGTACCCTGTACCCGCTGCTCACCCGGCTCAAAAACGAAGAACTGCTCCTTTACCGTTGGGAAGAAAGTACCATGGGACCGCCCCGGAAGTATTTTTCGATTACTGATAAAGGAAGGGATTTTCTGTCCCAACTTTCAAGCTCTTGGGATGAAATAAACCAGGCCCTCGACAAGCTTAAAAATCAAACCCCCAACACCTAAATTTTAAACGCTTAACGTTATGAATACAACGAAAAACATCAGCATGGGCGGTTATGCCTTCATTATTGAAGAAGATGCTTACCTGCGCCTGAAAAAATATACCGAAGACGTAAAAATGAACCTGGCCGGCTCTCCCGGTGCCGATGAAATCATGGCTGATATTGAGGTGCGCATTGCCGAAATTCTGCGCGAAAACAAAGGTGGCCGCGAAGTGGTTACTGCCGAAGACGTAAATACGGTTATCAGCCGTATGGGCGAACCGGAAGTGTACATGCAGGACGATAACCGCGAACAACAAAAACCGCAGGATGAAGATTCCGGAACGGTAAACAAACGTCTTTACCGCGACCCCGAAAACAAAATACTGGGCGGCGTTTGCGGCGGATTGGCGGCGTACTTGGGCGTAGATCCGGTATGGATTCGGCTGGCCTTCGTTATCACCACGCTTTTTTACAGCACGGGTTTCTGGGTGTATATCATTTTATGGATTATCATGCCCTTGGCCCGCACCAGAGCCGAAAAATTACAAATGCGCGGCCAAAAAGCCAACCTGAAAAATATACAGGATTCCATCCGTTCTGAATTCAGCTCAATCGGCGATAATATGAATAACGGGGAAGCCGGCAAAGAAATTAAATCCGGATTCAGAAAATTGACGGATGTGCTCGGCGAAATTTTCTCGCAAATTTTTAAAGTATTGGGCAAAGTGCTTGAAATTGGCGTGAAAATTCTGGCGGCTATAATTTCTGTAGCCAGCTTGGTCTTTTTAATCGGTCTGTTGTTTATGGCCCTCAACGGCATAAGCTCCGTAAGGGTTGATTCGGGTGATCTGACCATTGAAAATGTGGGCACCGTTATGCCGCTTTTGTTCGAATCGGCCACGGAAGGCTGGTTGTTTTACCTATGCATTGTTATATTTTTGGGTATTCCGGCCGCGGCGCTCTTGGCGAATTCCATTCGTTACCTGGCCAATATAACAACCAAAACATCTAAATGGATCAGCATCACGGCTGTAGGTATTTGGCTCATGACCATTGTGGGAATATCGTATTGTGGTATCCGCCTGGGATTAAATTTTTCAAGTAATGCCACGGGTAAAACCGAGGAAATACTGAAGCTGCAACCCACACAGACTTTATACCTGAGGCTGGATGAATCAGCCCCGGAGGGCAAGGGTTTTGTCATGGACGATGTATCACTCGATATCCGCGAATCGGCTGATTCTAATTTTGTACTCCGTATTTACAAAGAAGCCTCGGGCCGCACGGAAGCCGATGCGGAGCGGAATCAGCGCAGCATTGAATACAAACCTATACTTACCGATTCGGTACTCAGTTTCAAACCGGAATTTGTGCTTCCCGAAGCCGGAAAAATCAGGGCACAGTCGGTAACCATGGAACTGCGTGTGCCCCGAAACCGCCGTATTTACTTGGAACCGGGCATTCAAAAAATATTTGTGGGTATCGATAATGTGCAGAACATGCATGATTCGGAAATGCCCGGCCAGGTTTGGGAAATGACCGAAAGAGGCTTGTCCTGCTTGAATTGTCCCATTCCGGATCCCATTCAGAACGATTCCCTCCAAACGGATACAGAAAGCCTGAAGTAATAAATAAACTAATCTTGATTTGATATGAAAAATACAAGTATTATCAGTCTTATTCTCTTATTGCTGAGCCTGTTGTTCGGTATTTCGTTCAGCGGCTGCGGTTACCGAGGGAATGGCAACGTAACGGTTGAAAAACGGCAACTGGGTTCATTTAAAACCGTGGTGATTGACCAGGAAGGCGGTATGAACGGCTTAACCTTTGGAGAAAACCGCATGTCGACCATTGAGCTGAAACTGGTTCATGATACGGCAGAATATGCCTCCATCGAATACGATGAGAACCTGATGCACCATATCAAAACCGAAACGGTTAATGAGCGCCTCATCATCCGCACCAGCAAACCGCTTTACAGCAAGCGTAATATTCATGTAAACATACATTACAAGCATATTGAGCAGATAGAGGCCTCATCGCTGGTGGATATCGTATTTGCCAATCCGTATCACGGAAAAACTTTGAGTCTGAATCTTTCCGGTGCATCCGATTTGACGGGCGGAATTTTTGCGGATGAGCTATTGCTGGACGTGAGCGGCGCGGCCGATATCACGCTTTCCGGAAAGCTGCGTAAGCTTCAGGGAGATCTCAGCGGAGCCTCCGACATTCAAGCCTATGGCCTGGTAACCGATACCTGTATGCTGAACATTTCGGGAGCGGGTGATGCCGAAGTACATGTACTGAACTTTTTAAAGGTGGATGTTTCCGGCTCGGCTACCGTGAATTATAAAGGAAATCCACAAGTGGTAAAAGAAATTTCAGGCGCGGGTGATGTAGAAAAAGCAGAAGCCGATTCGCTCAGCCAATAATATTCCGGTTTTTTTGCGTTTGAACCGTGAACACTAAGCCGTATCGGAATTTTCCGGGTACGGCTTTTTTACGTTAAAAAATAGTAATCTGTAAATTAATTATTTATGATTTCTTGAGCTTCTTTTTCTCCTTCAAACATGATTTTGGTATGAAGTTTGAGTTAAGATTTATTTGTTTGGGTTTAAACCAAACACCCGAAATAAGTCAACTGAAAAGTTCAAGATAGTCACCAGTCCTAATCGGGCAGAGAATTCGTTTTCTGTCCGATTGTTTTTTTACTTGGGAGTCTGCGTATCGGTACGCTCTTTTTCACGGCGTTCTTTTTCCAGTTCGTTTTCCTGAATTTTCATGTCGAACTGTTTGGCAAAATCATTCTGCGCTTTATTAAACTGCCCAAACATAACGGCTTCATCACGCTGTATGGAAATAAAGATGCTGTTGATACGCGGAAAAGTTTTGTCATTTGCGCCTTCGCGTTCTACAATCGTCATTATTTTCTGATAATCCTGGCTGATGATCATCTTGTAAAAGACAAACAGTTCAAAGGCGGCATTCTTGAATGCGGTATTGCCCTTAAAATCGGGCATGTTGTTTATTTTTTGAATGGAAAGGTCAATCTGGCTCAACAATTCGGCATGCTGTTTTTTTGCTTCACGCATGTTTTCCTCGGCCAGGGCTTTGTTAAACGATTCGAGTTTCCTGCCCATGAGCGTCTGCTCCAGTACGATGTAATCGTTGTAATCGGCGGCTTTGGTAAAATTCGGGGTTTGGGCAAACAGGGTAGTTCCCCATCCGAATAAAATGAATAAAACCGAGAACAGCGCTTTTTGGTATGTTTGCATAAAGTTTGAATTGCGATGCAAATAACGGGAAACCTCCTCAAAATGAAAACAGAACAGGCCCAACCGGTAAAATACTTTTTACGGCTGGGCGAAGAAAAGGTTTTATTAAATGAATATTTAGGCCAACCGGTTTCCTTACGCTTTGAGGGTCAGATAAATTGTATTAACTGCGGAAGAAAAACGCCTAAGTCGTTTGCACAGGGTTTTTGTTTCCCCTGTTTTCAAAAAAGCCCCGAAAATTCGGATTGTATCCTCCGCCCGGAACTTTGCCGGGGGCATTTGGGTTTGGGTCGCGACCCACAGTGGGAACTGGAACACCATGTACAGCCGCATGCCATTTACCTGGCCAAAAGCAGCGGTATAAAAGTGGGCATAACCCGTGAAACACAAATTCCTACCCGATGGATAGATCAGGGCGCTTCTGAAGCCCTGGTGCTGGCCCGTACGCCAAACCGGTACCTGGCCGGACTGATTGAGGTGGAAATGAAAAAGTATATCGGCGACAAAACCAACTGGCAGCGCATGCTGAAAGGGGAAACGTCTTCTGAATCCCTTTCGGAAGTAAAAGCCATCCTGAAAGAAAAGTTTCATGAAGATATACGGCCATATCTTTCGGATGAAGCGGAACTTACTGAAATCACTTACCCGGTTTTACGCTATCCGGCCAAGGTAAATTCACTCAGTTTCGAAAAGCAAGCGGAGGTTTCGGGCCTGCTGATGGGAATTAAGGGACAGTATCTTATATTTGAAGACGGCAGCGTAATCAATATCCGCAGTCATGGCGGTTACCTGGTTACTTTTTCGGCGTAATGAATTTAAAAATGGAAAAAAATGAATATGTTGGATGAAGTTCCGGCTTATGCACGGGGTTATTTTGAACTGGTAGGGGAGCAGGATCCGATTGCGCTCTTGCGAAAACAGTTGAGCGAAACGACTAAATTGTATAAAAGCATACCGTCCGAAAAATGGGATTATGCTTATGCCGAAGGCAAATGGACCATCAAAGAAGTGCTTGGGCACCTGATTGATTCCGAGCGAATTTTTCAGTACCGGGCGTTACGTTTTGGCCGGGGCGATACAACCGATTTGCCCGGTTTTGACCAGGATATTTACGTTGCTGCCGGAAATGCACCCCGGCGCAGTGCGGAATCGCTTATTGAGGAATACGAAATCGTAAGAAAATCGAGTTTGTTGTTGTTTGAACAGTTTAATGAAACCGAACTGGAACGTTCCGGCACAGCTAACGGCGCCATGGTAAAGGTACGCTGGCTAGCCTACATGAGTGCCGGCCACGAAATGCATCACCTGCGTATTTTGAAGGAAAGGTATGGGGTTGGTTAATTTGATAATTTATTCCGCTTCGCTCCATGCTCCGCTTCGCTTCGGAAAATTTGAAAATTTGAAAATGTGCTGATATATTACGCTACGCTTAATGCTCCGGTTATTACTTCGTGCTCCGCATTGCTTTGCCCTTCGGTCATGCGTTTCGCTCCGGAAAATGTGCTGATTTATTACGCTTCGGTTACTCCCTTTGGTCCGATATCTATCGGACGTGCGTTGCATGCTCCGCTTCGCTCATGTTTACTTGTTCGGTTAATGTTCCGATGTGAATATTCGATTCTCAGTTCGCTCGAAGAATAACGTATAGTCTAAATACTAAATACCCAATACTAAATACCTCCTAAAAAATGGAATTCACAATACATACCGACGAACACTACATGCGTGAGGCGCTGAAGGAAGCCCGTTATGCATTTGAAAAAGATGAGGTTCCCATTGGGGCCGTGGTGGTTTGTCAGAATAAAATTATCGGGCGTTCGCATAACCTCACCGAAACCCTGAACGATGTTACGGCCCATGCTGAAATGCAGGCCATTACTTCGGCAGCCAATTACCTGGGCGGGAAATACTTGGTTGATTGTACGCTTTACGTAACGGTTGAGCCTTGCGTGATGTGCGCGGGCGCCCTGCGATGGAGCCAGATTAGCCGTGTGGTGTATGGAGCAGGCGATGATAAGTCGGGTGCTTCATCGGTAGGTAAATCGCTTTATCATCCCAAAACAAAGGTAGAATACGGCCTGCTGGAAGCCGAATGCAGGGAATTGATGCAAACCTTTTTTAAGGGGAAGCGATGAATTATCCGTTTGATTAAGTTTGTTTCGTTCTGCTATTTTTATGTATCATAATTTACCTAATGTAAATGTAATTATCTTATAGTAAATAATCTTCACCATACCTTGCTCCCATGCATTTGGGAAAGAAAATAAAATTGGCAAGAGTTGCAAAAAGCCTTACACAGCAAGAACTGGCTGATTTAATTCACAAAACCCGCCCGCTCATTTCACATATTGAACAAACGGGTAAGGTAAATCCGTATACCCTGCATGAAATATGTAAAGTACTGGATTTTGATATTACCAATCTAAACTTTGATTTCGGACTCGTAAATGAAGCTGCTGATACCAATTACCGCACCGAATTGGAATCCCTTCGCACTGAAAACCGTTTGCTTTTGCAGGAAATAAATACCCTCCGAGATCTGGTGGCTTCGCAAAAACATCTGATTGAATTGCTTCAGCAAAAAACAGCGTAATGTTAACCGGCCAGTTCCAACAGTCCTTTTACCAAATAATCCAAATCGGCAAATGAAGTGTATACATTGGGTGTAATGCGCACGCCGTCTACCTCAAGGTGTTGGATTGCCACACTGTGAATATTGTATTTTTCGTAAAGAAAATAATCAATTTCGAGTCCGGTTTTGCCCTTTATTTCTACCAGAGCAATTGCTCCGGAGTTATTCATTTCAAGGGGAGTGCGGATACTGATTTTCGGATGCTGTTTTACTTTATCAATCCAATAATTACGCAATTCAACCAAGCGATTGTACTTGCGCTCGCTTCCAATCAGATTATGGAAATCAATTGCTTCAGAAATGGCGAACTCTGCGGCGTTGTTGCGGGTGCCCAGCTCCTCAAATTTTTTAATGCTTCCTTCTAAATCTTTTTCAATGGGGAAGAAGGGAGGCAGTTTGAGGATGTTTTCTTTTTTAACGTAAAGTAAGCCGTTTCCAAAAGGAGCCGCAAGCCACTTATGCAAACTGGCCCCCAGATAATCACAGTTTAAATCTGAAACAGAAAAGGGCAAATGGGCAAAACTGTGGGCCGCATCCACAATACTGATGATTCCCTTTGTACGGGCTTCGCCGATAATTTCTTTCGCCGGAACCATCCGTCCGGTCCAGTTAATCATGTGGGTTATCATAACCACCCGGGTGCGCTTGCCAAATTGTGAAGTATATCGTTTTATGAGTGTTTCTTTATCCGGGTTGCCTTCTTCCGGATTGATCCACCTCAATACAATGCCATCCCTTTCTTCACGCATTTTCCAGGCGTTCATCATTCTCGGATAATCATAATTGGAAAGTACCACTTCATCTCCTTTTTTAAGCGGAAGGTTCATTATGATGGTTACCAGCGCCTCGGTTGCGTTTCGGTTAATGGCAATTTCTTCGCTTTCGCAGTCGGCCAGTTGGGCCAATTTTTCGCGTACAATTTGCCTGTTTTTTTCCAACACCCGCCACATGTTATAAGTAGGCGTTTCGTTGGATATCCGGTGGTAGTTGAAGAAAGCTTCTTCAACCGGAATTGGATGCGGACTAACTCCACCATTATTTAGGTTAATCAAATTACCGGTTCTGTACTGGCTTCTGATCCATCCCCAAAAATCATCTTCACCAGTTGGTGAAGATAAGTGGTTTATGCGTTCATACGTTTCGGTATTTATCTTAGCCGATACCAATGAGCCCATAACAATTGCTGATAGTCCGGGAATAAAATCCCGTCGTTTCATATTTTGGTATTTTTGTCAAATAAACAAAATACTAACGAATTGATAATCTTGTGTTATTGGATTGGCGGCTTTGATTTTGTCAATCGTGTGTTTTAGTTTACCACAGGATGTTTTATTTGTTTAAATAAAACCGGTATCCCTCATTTTTGGGCATCGAATTACCGGATTCTTGCCCCTTTCCAAGGTATCTTGTAATTTCTTCCTGTACTTCCGGACTTGATTTTTTAAAGCATAAATCGATTTCTTTTTTAAAAGCGTTTGCAAATTCTTCTTCCGTAAAGTCGGCTTTGAGGAGGAGATCCAGTTGCGCTTGGCTTAGTATATTTTCTTCGCCCGAAAAATCGGCTTTCCAGTGTCCGCCGTCTGCTGTTTCATAAAATAGCAGTGTTTCATTTCCTTCGGCCAAAATAGGGTAGGGCACATCCGTTCCTGAAACCGGGTCTTCGCAGTAACCCAGGTGAAAGCGGTATTCCATGTCAATTCTTATTTCATTTTTTTCGGCATTGCGGATACGGGAACTTATTTCATAACTAACCATTCCACCCCATGCTTCGCGATAGGCATGGTAGGGCAAACGAAGGATTTCTTCCAGTTTTTCGTCCTTCATTTTTTTTAGGCTGATTTCTTCCCTGTATATACCTGTGCCGTGATTGACCAGATCATGGATGTATATCAATTTTTCGGAATCATTTGTATTTAGAATGCCCATTACGGGGTTTTCATACCATGCATTTACAGGTTCACTGTGTATGAGTGCATATTCCTCGTTTTTTTCTTTAAATACCAGAAGCCTGCAGTTCTGAAAGTTTCTTCCGCTCATCACCAACAGCTCAGTAGCCGGATCTAAGTCGATGTTTACTGATAGCATGGTAAAATAGGCATAGTTGCTGTCGGGTTCTATTTCGGGGGTGTATATGCCGGCCAAGTTTTCCATTTCCTTTACCAGTGCCAGGCGTTTTTCTCCGGTTTGGTTATCCTGCAATCGTTCCTGGAATAGTTCTGCCGTATTTTTTTTCGTTGGACTTTGGCAGGCAGATAGAACAATCGAAATATAAAAAATGATAAATATGGGGCGCATGGGCTTTAAAATTATACGGCTAAAGTATAGCTGGGCGTTATGGATTAAAATGCCTCAAATGGATTATTTATCAGGCTTTTTAAGTACCCTAATTTTGTAATAAACACATCTGCCATGAATAAACGTCTTTTTCTCCTATCCCTAGCGCTTGTTTCTTCCATTGTGCTCTCGGCCCAAGTCAACCTTAATGGGGTTTGGACCGGCCATATCACCCAAAATTCGCTGTTTGCCATAGCCTCAAATTATAAATTCAGTCTGTTTCTGGAAACGGATGGAAACCAACTTACCGGGCAAACAGAAATCCGCCTCTGGGATAAACCCGAAGTGTATGGAATGATGCGCATTTCCGGAAGCCGGAAGGGTGATAAGCTTCAATTCCGTGAACTTGAAATTACGGAACAACTCTTATTCGGTAATGCATATTGGTGCCTGAAGTTCATTAAACTCAGCTACAGTGTGATAGAAAACCGTGAAATCTTATCCGGTTCCTGGTACAACGATGATTGCTCCGGTCCGGGTGAAATTTACCTGGAACGGATGCCTTCCGTGTAATGGGTTACTGCTGAATATCCATTTCCCGGATAAGGTGATCGGCACCGCCCCATTTTTCAATTACCCAAAGCACGTAGCGGATATCGCAGGTAATGTTTCGGCAGCGGTTCGGATCAAACATGATGTCACTCATCGTACTTTCCCATGAACGGTCAAAATTGATACCGATCAAGTGGCCGTCGGCATTTAGAACCGGACTTCCCGAATTTCCGCCCGTGGTATGGTTGGAGGCCGTAAATGCAACGGGTAATTTTCCGTTACTGGCATAGCGCCCGTAATCTTTGGTTTGAAGTAAACGCAGCAACTTTTCGTCTAAGTCGAATTCTTCGTCCCCGGGTACATATTTTTCCAATACTCCGTCGGCGGTGGTCATGGGTGTGTAAATGGTTCCGTCCATGGGTTCGTAGCCTTCCACTTTTCCGTAGGTTACACGCAGGGTGCTGTTGGCATCGGGCCAGTAGCGGCGTTCGTTGGGTAAAAGTTTCATAAGGCCGGCCATAAACAAGCGCATGTTTTTTTCAATCTCAGCCGATTTTGCTTCGTAAACCGGGTTCACGTCATCAAGCAGTTTGCCGTACATGGCTTTCATTAATTTGTAAACCGGGTCGGCCTGCATTTTCAGGGCCGATTTTTTATTGAATTTGGCCAGCTGGGCATCCAAGGTTTCTGCCGAAGCAAAGAAACTAGATCCGTAAACAGCTTCGGCCCAGGTTTGGTAATTGCCGCCGTGTTGGGTTTTTCCTTCGGCTAAAATCGCCGGCTGGAATTTGGCATCTACGTTTTCCATAAAGATAGGCGTGAGGGCGGCAAAGATTTTTTTGTCGGTTTCTAAATCCCAGTTTTTGTAGAAACCGGCGGCATTTTTACGTAATTTACGAAGCTCAAGGGTATCTGTTTTGCCGGAGGCGTAGGTGTCGCTCAATTTTTCGAAGTTGCGCGCGAAGCGGAAGATTTCCGGGCCAAACACCAACCATTCGATATAGGCATCATAGGCTTTATTGTACGCTGCATTTTCGGTATACAGCGTGGCCAGTTTGTCCAGTGCGGGTTCAAATTCGGTGCCTTTCGCTTTCTCTGTAAATCGGGCGTCCACGGCTTTTTTTACAGTCAGGGCATCCAGGCGGCGTAAACCTTTCCCTTCGCCGATCCATTTTTTGTAGGCGTTGCTGATTCGTGCCTGTTTGGCCGCATAACGGATACGCAGATCATCACTGCTTCGCATGGTATTTCCAATGATCTCTAATGAAGCTTCGCGCATTTTCACACGCAGCGGATTTTGGGTATTCATAATATAGTCAACAGCAACGGCAGGTAAATACTGGGTTGTACGCCCGGGGAAACCGTAAACCATGGTGAAATCGCCGGGTTTAATGCCTTTCAGCGAAACCGTTAAGTGCTTTTTGGGTACATAGGGTACATTATCCTTTGAATATGGATTCGGGTTATTGTTTTTATCCGCATAAATCCGGAATACAGAGAAATCTCCCGTGTGACGGGGCCAAACCCAGTTATCGGTATCACCCCCGAATTTACCCACACCCGCCGGCGGAGCAAACACCAGGCGCACGTCTTTAAAGGTTTCCGTTCCTATTAATATGTATTGGTTTCCGTAAGCAAACGGTTTTACTTGCAGGTCTATACCTGTTTTACTGCGCTCGCTGGTGAGTTTGGTGATGGCGGCTTTTACTTTGGCTTCGCGCTCTGCTTCGGGCTTTGAAAAGCTTATCCCGTTCAGGATGATTGCGGTAACGTCCTCCATAAATGTTATCCGGGTAGCGGTAAGTCCTTCATTCGGAAGTTCTTCGGAAAGATTTTTGGCTACGAAGCCGTTTTTTAGGTAATCATTTTTTACCGAGCTGTGGAACTGGATTTGCCCAAATCCGCAGTGGTGGTTGGTGAGCAGCAATCCCTGTGAGGAGATGATTTCGGAGGTACAGCCGCCGCCAAAAATAAAGATGGCATCTTTTAAGGATGCCTGGTTTACCGAATAAATATCCTCGGCACTCATGCGCATGCCCATGGTCTTCATTTCCGATTCGTTGAGGCTTTTGAGCAGGAAAGGAAGCCACATGCCTTCAACGGCGAAACTGCGGGTAAGGGTAAGGAAAATCAAACCCAGTATGAGCGTAATTTTTTTCATCATTTTTCTTTGTTTAGAAAAGCAAAGAAAAGAAAAATAGCCGCATCGGCCGGGGCATTTAGATGAAATTTGGCTTGGTTTCGGTAACGAATCAGCGGGGCTACTTCGATTTCAGTTCCAAAAATAAGGGACAGACTTTTTGAGAAAGCCATTTGGATTGCTTAAATTTGATTAAGCATTCCCTATAAAATGTGTAAATGTATGGTTAACCGTTTATTTCTATTTTTCGTTATTATTCTTGCTCCATCTTTTGTGTGTGCACAATGCACGGCCGATGCGGGCGAGGATAAAATTATTTGTGTGGGTCTTTTTGGTGTGGATACCACCCAGATTGGCGGAAATTTAGCCGTTGGAGGCACGCCGCCCTATACGTATACCTGGCAGGTTAATCATACGCTTACCGTTGGTGGAAGTACGTTTAGCTCAAGTGCATCCGATTTTTTGGATGACAGCACCCTGGCTCAGCCCAACATTGTAAGTCAGGCCACGGCAGAGAACGAATCCATTGCATTTGTGCTCACCGTAAGCGATTTCAACGGTGCGGTATGTCGGGATACGGTGAACATCCGCTTTTCGTCATTTATATATGGTTTGAGTTATGTAAGCTACTCCATTAATCAGGGCGATTCTGTCTGGTTAGACCATGGCAGCAACATTTCGGGCGGAATACCGCCATACACGTATCTTTGGACACCCAATCACGGGCTTTCCGATTCCTTGAGTCTGAGTTTTTGGGCAAAACCCGACTCCACCGTCAATTATTCGCTATGGCTTACCGATTCGGCTGGCTGCCGGGCCTTTGATGCCGATTATTACCGCATTACGGTGGGCTATTTGGGTGAAGTATATTTAGAATCCGGTGCCGGTTTTAACGTTTACCCGAATCCGGCCGGGGATTATCTGCATATTGAAAACCCTAATGCCGAAATCGGATTTGTCCGCATGCTGGATATGCAGGGGCGCGTGCTGAAAGATTCCATGCGGATTCCTGGAACGGCCCTCGCCTCGCTAAATTTGGCTGATTTGCCTGCGGGAATGTACCTGCTGGAGCTGAGTTTTTCTTCAGGCAAGAGTTGGACACGGAAAATCCAGAAACAGTAAAACGGCCGGGCAGGGTTTGCTTTTGGGATATGGAAAAGCCTGGGGATTCAATCCGGCTCGTTTAGGGATTTTCATTTCTGCTGTCCAAAATTCAGAATTTATTTTTATTTGTCTGATTTTCAGAGTTTAAATTATTTAATAGCTAAAAAAGCGAAGTAAAGTCCCGTTTGATTTCGAAAAAAATCCGTACCTTTGCACCCCTCAACAAAGGGGCTACTGCCGGAAAAACTGCGAAGTCGGTAAATATTCGGTTAAAGGTTTGGCGAAAACGAAAAAGCCATTATCTTTGCAGCCCCTTAAAAAAGGGAATCAGTTAACCGGATAAAAAGGTTTGAAGTGAATACGTTAAGTTACAGAACAAAATCAGCCACCAAAGAAGGTGTTCAGAAAGAATGGATTCTGATTGATGCAGAGAATCAGGTTTTAGGCCGTTTAGCTACCGAGGTGGCTAAAATTCTTCGCGGAAAACATAAGCCCAGCTTTACCCCGCATGCCGATACAGGCGATAAAGTAATCATCATTAATGCCGATAAAATTCGTCTTACCGGCAACAAGATGGAAGACAAAGAATACGTTCGCCACACCGGTCATCCGGGCGGTCAGCGTTTCACTCCCGTTAAGGATATGCTGGAGCGTCATCCGGAGCGTGTATTAGAGAAAGCCATCCGCGGGATGCTTCCTAAAAACCGCCTGGGTCGTGCCATTCATGCCGACAATCTTTATGTGTATGCCGGTACCGCGCACAAACATGAAGCAAACAAACCACGTCAGATTAATTTAAAAGACATTAAATAAAGGGAATGGAAAGGATTGCACAATCCGGAAGAAGAAAAACTTCCGTAGCCCGTATCTACCTGTCAAAAGGAACCGGAAACGTTATTGTTAACGGTAAAGATTACAAACAGTATTTTCCGAACATGGTATTACAGTATAAAGTGGATCAGCCATTTTTACTGACCGGTGAGGACAAAAATAAATTTGATCTCAAAGTAAACGTTAACGGAGGAGGCATCACCGGTCAGGTTGAAGCTATCCGCTTAGCTGTTTCTAAAGCTTTGGTTGAGATTAACGCCGAATACAAACCGGCTTTACGTGAGCAGGGTCTCATCACCCGCGATCCACGTATGGTTGAGCGTAAGAAATTCGGACGCGCCAAAGCCCGTAAGAGATTCCAATTCAGCAAACGTTAACAGTTTATATCCGCACAAAGTTATGCCAAGAACTTCGGTAGAAGAATTACTCGACGCAGGTGTTCACTTCGGACACCTCAAGAGAAAGTGGGATCCAGCTATGGCTCCATACATTTTCATGGAAAAAAATGGGGTTCACATCATTGACCTCAATAAAACTGTAGTAAAACTAGAGGAAGCCTGCAACGCACTCAGCCAGATTGCAAAATCCGGTAAAAAAGTACTCTTCGTGGGTACCAAAAAACAGGCTCGCGAAATATTAGTTGACAAAATCACGAAAATCAACCAGCCTTTCGTTACTGAGCGTTGGCCGGGCGGTATGTTGACAAACTTCGTTACGATCCGTAAGGCCGTAAAGAAAATGTCGAACATCGAAGAAATGATTGCCGACGGTACCATCGACACCATGTCGAAAAAAGAGCGTTTGATGCTTACCCGTACCAAATTGAAATTGGAAAAAGATTTCGGTAATATCGCTGATATGAACCGTCTTCCGGCCGCCGTTTTCATTATTGATATCAAAAAGGAACACATCGCCGTGGCTGAAGCCCGCCGTTTGAATATCCCTACTTTTGCTATCGTGGATACAAACAGCAATCCAAACGAGGTTGATTTCCCAATCCCGGCAAACGACGATGCCACCAAATCTATCTCCTTAATTTTGGATGTAGTTTGCCAAGCTATCGTTGACGGTCTGAAAGAGCGTAAAACGGATAAAGAAACGGCCGCAAAAGAAGAAGAAGCTGCTACGGCAACTGCTTCTGAAGAATCTAAAGATTAATTTAAAGAATTTCAACACATATGTCAGCCATTGCTATCAGCGCAGCAGATGTAAACAAATTACGCCAGACTACCGGAGCCGGTATGATGGACTGTAAAAACGCCCTTGTGGAAGCAGAAGGCGATTTTGAAAAAGCAATCGAAATCCTACGTAAAAAAGGTCAAAAATTGGCCGACAAACGTAGCGATCGTGATGCGAAAGAAGGTTTTGCCATTGCCAAAGTTTCAGCAGACGGAACACGTGGAATCATTTCAGCCCTTAACTGCGAAACCGATTTCGTAGCCAAAAACGCTGAATTTGTGGCCATGGCGGAAAAAATTGCCGATCTCGCATTAAACGCAAACCCTGCCGATAAAGATGCCTTAGGTGCTTTATTGATTGACGGTCGTTCCGTGAGTGAGCACATTACCGACATGGTTGGTAAAATCGGTGAGAAAATTGAGATTTCTTACTACGCTGTGGTTACAGCTCCTTTCGTTGCTGCATACATCCACCCGGGTAACCGCGTAGTATCGTTAGTGGGTTTCAACAAAGCCAGTTTCGCCAACGCCGAAGGTGTAGGTAAAGATGTTACCATGCAGATTGCTGCCATGTCTCCAATCGCTTTGGATGAAACTTCTGTTCCTACAGACGTAATTGAAAAAGAATTAGAGATTGCCCGTGAAGTACTTCGTACCGAAGGAAAACCGGAAGATAAAATTGAGATGATCGCCCAAGGTAAACTGAAAAAGTTCTACAGCGAGAGCACATTACTCAACCAAGATTTTATCAAAGACGGTAAACTTACGGTAAGACAATACTTACAGAGCATTGATAAGGAACTTACTGCTACCGACTTCAAAAGATTTTCGGTTGCATAACCAATTGATTTTTTAGAAAGAGAGAATGTAAATTCTCTCTTTTTTTTGCCTATTTTTTTCATAAAAATAAATCCCATGAAATACAAAAGAATCCTCCTGAAACTGAGCGGCGAAGCCCTGATGGGAGACAAGCAGTTTGGAATAGATCATGCCATTCTCGCGCACTATGCCAATGAAATTAAAACCGTTACCGACAAGGGAGTTCAGGTGGCTATCGTGATTGGTGGTGGAAATATTTTTAGGGGCATTCAGGCTACCGAAGGCGGTTTTGACCGTGTTCAGGGCGATTATATGGGTATGTTGGCCACGGTTATTAATAGCATGGCTTTGCAGGGTGCCTTAGATTTGGCCGGTGTGCAGAACCGCTTGCAGTCAGCCATTGAAATGAAGGAAGTGGCCGAACCGTTTATCCGCCGCCGGGCGCAGCGTCACCTCGAAAAAGGCCGCGTGGTGATCTTTGGTGCTGGAACCGGTAATCCGTATTTCACCACCGATACCGCTGCCAGTTTGCGCGCCGTGGAAATAGAAGCAGATGTAATTTTGAAAGGCACGAAAGTAGACGGTATTTATTCGGCCGACCCAAGAAAAGATCCCAATGCCGTGAAATATGATGTGGTGTCTTTCTCTGAAGTATATGAGAAAAACCTGAATGTGATGGACATGACGGCTTTTACACTATGTAAAGAAAATAAACTGCCTATCATCGTGTTTGACATCAATACGCCCGGTAATCTGTTTAAAATTGTGGCCGGCGAAAAAGTTGGAACCCTCGTTGATTTATAAGTACCGAACTCGGGAATTGTTTTTTACTTTTGCCAGACTTGATACATTGAACTAAAGAAATTACGAGATGAGCGCAGAATTGAATAATGTGATTAACGAAGCCCAGGCTTCAATGGAAAAAGCGGTAGCCCATTTGGCTCAGGAATTGTTGAGAGTGCGCACGGGTAAGGCGAATCCGGCCCTGTTGGAAGGCATTTATGCCGAGGTGTACGGTTCAATGATGCCTTTGAATGCCGTAGCCAATATTTCCACTCCCGATGCCCGTACCTTAGTTATCCAACCTTGGGATAAATCAACTTTACGTGCAGTTGAAACGGCGATCATCAATTCAAACCTGGGGCTTAATCCCGGAAATGACGGAGAAATCATCCGCATTAATCTTCCTCCGCTTACCGAAGACCGCCGTAAAGAATTGGTAAAATTAGCCAAGTCTATGGCCGAAGAAGCCAAGGTGAGTGTACGTAATGCCCGCAGGGACGCCAATGAACGCATCAAAAAATTGCAGAAAGATGGTTTGGCCGAGGATTTGGCTAAAGATGGCGAAGCCCGCGTGCAGAATCTTACTGATAAATTCAGCGTAAAAGTGGAGGAAACATTTACCGCCAAAGAAAAAGAAATTATGACCGTATAGTCTATATGCTTCTTAAATTAAAAGGAGAGTACCGAAACGGGTATTCTCTTTTTTTTTATATCTTAGGTTCAAATATGATTGGTTTATGACAGCAATCCAAACCGTTCAAAAAGAAGAAATCCCAATGCTTAAATTTGCGGCGGAAGATGCATTGACTGATCCGGAAGCCAGAGCAGAGCGCTTTTTAAAACTAGAAAAAGCCCGGCTGCTCGGAAACGGGTACAAAGGAAAAGTAAAAATCACTTTCCTCACGCAGGATGGTCCCAGAAAAGTGGAAACTACCGTTTGGGAAGCCTCTGAAGACCAGCTTATCCTGAAAGGAGAAGTGTTGATTCCCATTCATTCCGTAATTGATGTAGAGTTATAAAAACAAACAAACCGTGAGCGATTTAAAAAACAAGGAGTCCTTTTTGCTTTTTGCCTCTGATGAGTTGCAGCAGCCCGGCCTGACGGAGCAGATGGAATTTCGGAAAATAAACACCTGGAGTTCCTTGAATGCGCTGCTCTTCATAGCCCGTATAAACGAAGAATCAGAAGTGCTTATTTCAGCGGCAGATCTGGCTTCCTGCAAAACCTTGGGCGATATTCATACACTTATCGTAAACCGTACTTAGTTTATGGCACTGGCGGTAATAAAAGGCATTCGGATTTCCGGCATTGTATCCGTTGTTCCGCCGGAATTGGAGGATAATTTAAATTTAGATTTGCTCACCGCACAAGAAGCGGAAGCCATTATTCAACACACGGGTATTCGGTATCGGTATATTGCCTCGGCTGAAATGCGCGTGGGCAGTTTGTTCCGGCAGGCCGCCGGGGATTTGATGAACCGCCTGAATTGGGATAAAGACTCTGTAGACGTTTTGGTTTGCGTAACCCAGTCGCCCGATCAAAAACTGCCGTCCGTTTCCTGCCGCCTGCATGGCGAAATGGGGCTTCCTACATCCACCCTGGCGTTTGATATTAATTCCGGTTGTTCGGGTTTTGTATATGGTTTGTATACTGTTTCAGCCTTACTGTCAGGTATATTGAAGCCTGGAGCCAGGGCCATTTTATGTTGCGGCGATTTATCCTCGCGCTACACCGAGCCTGAAGACCGCTCGGTAAGGCCCGTTTTTTCAGATGCCGTGTCGGCTATTGCCATTGAGAAATCAACCGATGCGGAGGAGATTACGGGGTATTTTAATTTACAGACCGAAGGTTTGGGCTGGGAAGCCATCCGAACGGATGAGTCAGACCGTTATATGCGTATGAACGGTATTGATGTTTTCAATTATTCCATGCGCTTTGTTCCACAAAACGTGAAAGCCCTTTTTGATTTTGCACAGATGAATCCGGACGGGCTTGATATGGCTGTATTCCATCAGGCAAACCGGTTGATTAATGAATCCATCCGAAAAAAAATAGGCATTGAACCCGAAAAAGTAGCCTACACCTTATATGAATACGGGAATACCGGCTCGGCTACCATTCCGCTCAGCTTGGGATGTGCCTGGAAACCCGAAATGGAAAAGAGCGGCTGGGTGCTGGTGTCCGGCTTTGGCGTTGGCTTTTCCATGGCTTCCGGTTTAATCCGTTTTTCGCCCCAAGTGTGTTTACCGCCCCAAAAATTGCTCTTGTAGCTAAAATAGCTTTATTTTGTTGTATGCCCGAGCTCGATATCGTTATTCCATTGTACAGAACGGAAACCAATCTTTCTGCTTTATTGCAGCGTTTGGACGAATGGGTAATGGCCTCCGGGCGGACTGTGTGCGTAATTTTTGTTGATGACGGCAGCCCGGATAATACCTTTCCGGTATTGTTGGAAATGCTGAAGGCGGTAAAATTTCAATACAAAGCCTTACGTTTGGCCACCAATTACGGACAAATGGCTGCCACGGCGTGCGGCTTATCGTACGCGGATGCGCCGCTGGTGGCCACCATGGATGATGATTTACAGCACGATCCGTTTGAGTTGGATAAAATGATAGCCCATTTGGAATCAACCAATTCCGATTTGGTTTACGGAACTTTTAAACAGCGACAACATCCCTTTTTTAGAACTGCCGGAAGTCGATTTCTGAAACTCTTACTTTTAGAGAAAAATCGGGATTATACCCAGGCTACTTCATTTAGAATAATGAAACTGGGTACGGTTGGGATATTTAAAAAACTGAGTGCGCCTGTTAAGTATATTGAACAGTACTTTTTGCATTATGCAGCCCGAAAAGAAAGCTGCGAAGTAAACCATGGCAGAAGCACCAAAGCCCGTTCAAACTATTCTCCGTTCAAACTGCTAAGAATGAGCACAGAATTCATCTTCTTCCATTCTTCATTACCGCTGCAGTTTATTACCCGGTTTGGTGTATTGATGTCTGTTGTGTTTTTTGGTTTGGGCATTTATTATATCGTTCAGCGTTTTGTGAATGAGGTGCAGCTTGGATTTACTTCCATTGTGGTGGCTATTTTCTTTTCTACCGGTCTTATCATGCTTTCTTTGGGTATAATCGGCGAATATATCCGTCGTATTTGGCTGTCGCAGAATAGCCTGGATAGAGTTATTGTAGCGGAGGTTTTAGAATGAGGAAAACGGCTTATGGGATATCCATCGAAACTTTAACGGCAGAAATGGCCGAACAGGTTCGTTTATGGCGCAATTTGCCTTTTGTGCGTAAACAGATGGAATATAAGGAATTCATCAGCCCTGAAATGCAACAGGCTTGGTTCGCCTCCGTACAAAACGAACAATATGCTTATTTTTTGATTTATGTCGGAAAAATTCCAGCTGGCCTGATTCATCTGGCGGCCATTAATAAGGAAACCCGTACGGCAGAGGCCGGTTTATTTATTGGTGAAGAAGCTTTTTATGGAACCGGTGTGGCCTTGGGAGCTTCACTTATGCTTTTGGATTATGCCTTTTATGAGTTAAATCTGAAAGCCGTATTCGCCAAAGTGAAAAATGGAAACCTGCCTGCCGAAAATTACAACGCTTTACTTGGCTTTGAAAAAATAGAGCCGGTAAATGAACAATTCAACCGATGGCGACTCTTGAAATCAATTTATACGCAGAACAAGGCCCGGTTAGAAATGTTAATCGCCCCCTAGATTTACTTTTTCTTTGTCTTTCGCAAATCTAGTTTGAGGTTCATGAGCGTAAACAAAGCCGGATTCAATCCCCATTTTACGTAGCGCATGGGAAATCCGGCAGTATAGTATGGAAACTTACGGATATCGAACAAATCCCATAAAGCCGGTTTTACTACCTTAAAAAATTGTTTTCTATTGTGCCAGTAGAGCTGTTTATTCCTTTTTTTGAAAATTTCCATACCCAGGTGAAAGGTTAGAAATTCCTGGTCAAAAAGCTTAAAGTTTGAGCACAGGGCAAAAAGATTGTGTGCCAGTGTGGTTTCAACAAATGGAATGCCGATGCATACTTCCCCCAGTTTCATTTTCGGAACCAGTTCACGTTTAAACACAAAACAGTCGAACCCGGGATGCGGCTTTCCCTTTATTTTGTAAAGTTTAGGCAAATCATCCGGACTAAAATGGCCGGCTGGAATACGCCTCCTGTTTATGATAAATCCGTCTAAGCCGGCGTTGATTTGTTCGAGTACAAACGCATAAAAATGGGGCTGTACCGAAATATCCACGTTAGAATAGATGAAATAATCGGCCTGGCTGTTTTGGTACGCCGTATGCAAAATATCGGCCAACAAAGGCAATTTGGGTACTGATTCGGAGTGGAGAATGTTGCGAATGCTTCTATTGGGTAAGTTTCTGAATGGGAAAATATTGGGCGTTAATTCGGCATCTTCTGGGTAGCCTAAGGCCAAATGTTCAATTTGTTGTGCAGATCTGATAGATTCTTTTGCCAGTCGTAAAGATTCAAAAGTAATGGGCTGGGCTATGAATAAATCATGCTTTTCATTAACTTTGACAGGATTGAGGATATGGCACAACGAAATCATGAAAGCCAAAAGTACATGCATGCTATTACCTTAACAAATTTTTGGTCAAATTGCGGCAATACTCGAATATAATTTTGCGATGGTTTACAAAAAAATAATTACGAACGAACCAGATTCATTTTCTGTCTACATTAAAAAAATATGGAGTTTTAGATCACTTATTTTCACATTTGCAAAAAGAGACCTGAAAATTAAATATGCCCAGACATTTTTAGGCCTTGCATGGTCGGTTATACAGCCAATGGTGGCAATTATTGTTTACACGCTCTTTTTTAACTTTTTGGTTGATGTGCCTACCGGAGAAACAAATTATATACTTTTTGTATTAAGTGGGGTAACTTTATGGACGTTCTTCAGCTATATATTCGGGCAGGGCAGCTACTCATTGGTAAATAACCAAGAAATCATACGTAAAATGGCTTTCCCTAAGATTATTTTGCCTTTAGCAAAGGTAATGGTTGGCCTTACGGAATTCGGTGTTTCGTTTTTATTGCTCTCCATTGTCTGGTTATTTTGGGGTAATGGTTTTGATTGGCGATTATTTTTTATGCCTCTTCCAATCTTGGGAGTTCTTTTATTTGCTTTTTCAATTACAATTTTTCTTTTATCTGCCTCAATTAAACGCCGGGATTTGCTTCATATTGCTCCTTTTTTTGTGAATTTTGGTATTTGGTTTACTCCGGTATTTTATCCTGTTTCTCTAATCCCAGATCAGTATCAGGAATGGATTTACTTAAATCCTCTGGCAGGTATGATTGTATTTTTTAGGTGGACAATTGGCATCGAAACTGACTTTTCTCATTTTTTCTTGATTGGATTGTGTTTAATATTGTTTTTGTTTGTACTTTCAGTTTACTTATTCAAAAATATGGAAGATAAAATTGTTGATAATATTTAAGCAATGAGATCTGTTTTTAACGACTTAGAACTGGAAAAAAAGTTCCGAAAGGATGGTTTTGTGCGTATACCTTTTATTTCAAAAGAGGAGGTGAATGCCTTACTCCGGCTTTTTTTTGATACGCTGCCTGACAGCGGAGGACAAATTACGGCTGGTGAAACAGGCATATCAGAAGGACGGGAAATTACCTACGACTTTACTTTTATTGACAAGAACCCTGAGTATAAACGTATGGTTTTTAAAGCCATAACTCAATATTTTCAGCCACACATGGAGCGTTTATTGGCCAATTATAAGCCAATAATTGCCAACTACATTCGCAAACAATCCGACACAGGCGAGGTTCCACTGCATCAAAACTGGGCATTCGCAGATGAACGTAAATGCTCAACTGTATCCATTTGGTGTCCTTTGGTTGACTCTACTGTTGACAACGGGACCTTGCAGGTTGTGCCGGGAAGTCAAAAGCGATTCGGTGAAGTCAGAGGCCCCATGATTCCTTGGGAATTGGATGGAATTAAGCATGATATTATTAATGGATTCTTAATTCCTCTTGAAACCAAAGCGGGAGATTGTGTGATTTTGGATGATAGCATCGTACATTATTCTGCAATCAATAAGACAAATGATTTGCGCTTGGCCATCCAACTTATTTGCATTCCGGCGGAATTACCTTCCATCCATTTTCATATGAATGGCGATGTTGTGGACGTATTGGAAGCCGACGTGGAGTTTTATATGCAATTTAACCCCTGGAAAAAACCCGATGGGCTCACTAAAGTTAAAACTTTTCCTTACCAGCATAGGAATATTGACGTACTGGAGTTTAAGAAACGGCTGAACGGTCCGGCATTCGATGAAAAAAAAAGAGGAATAGTAAGCAAATTGAAAAGCGTATTTTCCCGATAATTTATGGAACGTATTTTTAAAGATGACATACTTCAAAAAAGATTCGAAACATTCGGATATGTTGTGGTTCCTTTTTTGTCGTCAGATGAAATACAAGCCTTGTCAACCTGTTTAGAGGAGAATTTTAAGGATATTCCAGCCGGGTTTTATTCAACTAGTTTTTCTGCGGATGAAATGGCAAAGCAAGCCAGTTCCAGTCAAATTGATGACATTTTTGAGACCAAAGTAAGTGCTTTCGCGGCCCCTTACAGAAAGCTGGGGAACTGTTTTCTTACCAAGTCTGCCGGAGCGAGAGGGGAAATGCCCATCCATCAGGATTGGACAGTAGTGGATGAACCCAAGTTTCAATCCATGACTATTTGGGTGCCGCTTTGTGATGTGGACCAAACAAACGGTGCCATGCAGGTAATAGACGGGAGCCATTTATTCTCGAACGCACTGCGTGCACCTACACTGCCTAATGCTTTTGCAGGTGTGGCAAACGAGATTCGGTCTGATTTAAAGAGCATTTCAATGAAAGCAGGAGAAGCCTTAGTTTTTAGTCAGGCACTCCTGCATGCTTCGCCACCCAATTTATCGGAAAAGCGAAGGGATGTAATTACCTTTGGGTTTATACCCGAAAAAGCAGAATTAGTTTATTATTACAAAAATGACCAGGATAAAGTAGAAAAATACCAGGTTCCCGATACTTTTTTTGGGCAGTATAACACAGACATCGGTTCAAGGCCAAAACTAGGGACACTTGTTTCTGAATTTGCCTACGAACAGCATTCCATAACAGCATCCGAATACAAAAAGATGCAATTTGATGTATTACGAAGAAAAAGTACTATGTACAAAATGATTCCCATATTTCAAGATGAAGAACGACAAGCCTTTTTTGAAAAAGAGGGGTATGTTGCTTTTCCGTTATTAAATGAAGCAGAAGTAGAAGACTTAAAGCAGTTTTATGCTTCCTTGCAAATTAAGGATGAAAAAGGGTTTGGTTTTCATGTGAGCATGGATCAAACCGATAAGGACATGTGCCAGAAGGTTCGGGAGAAAGTATGGTCCGTGGTGCTTCCCAAGTTAGACAAGCATTTGCAAGATTATAAACCCTTCGTGGCCAGTTTTGTGGTGAAAGATCCCAACCCGAAAGGAGTTGTACCCGCACATCAGGATTGGACATTTACCGACGCAGAAGAAGACGGATTTACTTCCATAACCTGTTGGGTTTCTTTGGTTGAAACCTCTGTTGATAACGGTGGAATGGGAGTGATAAGGGGAAGTCACAAATTTATGCAAAATCCACGTCCATCTCCTTCACCGCAAACCCCTGTACCATTGAGTGAGCATATGTTTAGTGTGTTTCCCTACTTACATACGATTGATATGAAGCCGGGTGAAGTTTTGATGTTTGACAATAGAACTATTCATGCATCTCCTCCCAATACCACCGATGAAGTACGTTTGGCCGTTGGTGTTGGTGTAACTCAAAAAAATGCGCGTCTAATTCATTATTATCTAAAACCGGATGGGACAAAATCAACGATGATGAAATATGCGGTGGATGAGGATTTCTTTTTAAAATATGATAATGCTGAACTTGCTAGAAGGTATGATATAGGCGAGTTAATAGAAGGATATGAGTTAATTGGAGTGAGTCCGTATACATTTCCCAAATTAAGTTCTGAAGAGTTGATAGCCTTAATAAAAGAGGCCGGGAATGAGTTTAATGTTCCTATGTGCGAACGGCTTTCAACGTTGTTTGGCTATTATATGGATGGAACCAAAAAAGAAGATTTGCTTCAAATATATACTTCGGTTTCGACCCCTGTAAAAGAAGAATGGGAGGATAAGCGTAGCTTTTTTCAAAAATACACGCCCTTGAATATTGCTCGTGAAATTAAAAAAAGAGTTGTCGGCATTTAACCTGCAAAAACTATGTTTTCATTTCCTGCTAAAATGTTAAAGGTCTTTAAGGATGAGCATATACAAGCCCGATTTGAAAGGGATGGGTACGTGATTCTGCCCTTTTATTCGGAATTTGAAATGGAAGAATTGCGTAAATTGTACCATACGCTTCATCCCCAAAATGAAGTAGGTTTTTTTCCCAGTACCTTCTCCTCGGATAAGGATTATCGAAGAATGGCTGATGTTGAAATAAGACGATTGTGCGAGCGGAGTATGCAATTGTACTTATGTGATTACAAAACCGTATTGGGAGCTTTCATTGCCAAAAATCCAGGGCCGGAAAGTGGTATGTGTGTGCATCAAGATATGTCATTGGTGGACGAATCAAGATTTACAGGCATTAATATTTGGGTTCCATTAATTGATTTGAACATAAAAAATGGCTGCCTATTTGTGTTGCCTGGAAGCCATCGCTTATTCCCAACATATAGAGGATCTTCTATTCCTGAATTTTTTCAAGATGTAAATGAATATATGATAGATTATTTGCATCCAATAGAAGTGAAAGCGGGAGAGGCCGTATTTTTTGATCAAAGCATTATACATTTTTCCCCTCCAAATTATTCAGATGAAGTACGCATTGTTACCAATACCTACTTTACACACAAAGATGCCGAGTATAGAACCTACTTTTTCGACAAAGCAAAACCGGGTTATGTAGAGGAGTTTATGCAAGACGATTCGTTTATGACGGATTTTGATCAGTTCGGAAATAATATTCATGAGAGGCCTAAGGTAGGAACTTCTTTAGGCTTTACTGCCTATGATTTTCCATTGGTTGATGTGAACTTTTTAGCGCAACGCTTCCATAAAACGCAGGCAAGGGAAATGATTGAGAGGGAGGTGCCAATAAAGCCGGCACAAGAAATAGGAACACAAGAGAAAGTGAGTTTCTTCAAAAGGATTTTACAAAAAATTACATAATGGCGGTACAGATTTTTAAAGAAGAGGAACATCAGCGGCTATTTGATAAACAAGGGTTTATTGTGTTACCCTTCTTGACCGAAGCCGAGGTTCGTTTATTGGATTCTTTTTTTGATGAAGTACATCCGCAGTTAGATAAAAAAGGTTTTTTTTCGGGCAGTTACTCTTCCGACTATTCGTATAAAAAAAAAGCAAGTGATGCTATAGTTGATGTATTTACCCCACATTACGAACGTTTATTTGTAAATTATACGCCATTCGGTGCCGCATTTTTATGTAAAGCACCCGGTCAAAACAGTGCGCTGGCCGCTCACCAAGATTGGACAATTGTAGATGAAGAAAAGGCTCTTGCGCTAAATTGTTGGGTTCCTTTATGTGATATAACACCAGAAAATGGCCCGATTATGATTTTACCCGGTAGCCAATTTTCTAACTCAAAAACCCTGCGCGCGCCGACACTCCCTTTCTTTTTCAGTGGAAACGAAGATGTGATTCACAGCCAATTGGAGCCGATGCTTGTTAAGGCGGGTACGGCTGTAATACTTAATCAAAGCGTTGTACATTATTCTCCAGACAATACGACTGACAAAATACGAAAGGCGATTACGGCTGGTGTGAAATCTAGCGGAGCTCAAATGGTGTTTCATTACAAATTGCCACAAAAGGATGAGTTGGAGGTGTTTGAAGAAGACGATGATTTTCTTATTCGCTTTGATGACTTTTTTGAAGATATTGGCCAGCGACCCAAAAATGGGGTAAGTAAAGGTTTTATTCCTTTTACTTTTTCTTGTTATGGAAGAGACGAATTGATACATGTTATTGCAGATATGAAGGCTAAGGCCGGATATACTGTAAATCCTTTTCCAATGTCAACTGGAAATGAATCAAAGGCAAAGAAATCCGTATTAAAAAAAATAACTCATTTGTTGGGTCTTAACTATGCAAAATATTCTAAAAAGTACTGAACTGGATAAAATGCTTTTGACAAATGGATTTGTCGTGGTGCCATTTCTTTCGGAAAAAGAGGTGGATGATTTGGTTGCGTTTTACTTTGCAAACCACAGTTCCTCGCATGAAGGTATGTATGCTACGGCACATGTTCCGGATATCGCATTCCGAATGAAGATGAATGACTTTATTAAGAAGGTGTTTGCCCGGGCTATAGATGAATATTTCGAGCATTGTAATCCCCTTGGTGGTTCATTTATAGCAAAAGGAAAAGGCGCAAAAGGGACTTTACAGCCTCATCAAGATTGGAATATAGTGGATGAGGATATGTTTAGGTCATTTAACATTTGGGTTCCGCTCGTTGATTTGAATGAAAAAAATGGAGCGATCAAAATACTACCTCAAAGCCATTCATGGCTAAAGACTTACCGAAGTGCCAATATTGGTTCTATTTTTCAAGGCTTTGACGACTTGTTATGGGAAAAAACAATTCCCCTGTATATGAAAAAGGGGGAAGCGTTGATATATGATCATCGTTTATTGCACGCTTCAAGCGAAAACGTTTCCGATGAATTACGTTTGGCAGCTGTATATGGTATCATACCCTCTGAGGCTGAAATGTATTATTATCATAAGGTTGATGACTCAAGGGTTGAGGTTTTTGAGTCAAACCCAGATTTTTTTCTACACGGGAATATTTTTGAAGGCCCTAAAGGACTAAAAAGCCATAAAACAATTACAGTGGATTTTACTTATGATTCGGATAAATTAAAGTCGTTAATTATGGGTTTACCTTATGAGGAAAAAACGGAGAAGCCTACTACGATATGGACTAGGTTAAAATGCTATTTACGTATTTAATATTTATTTATGCATAAACTTAAACATCTCTCATTCTTTTTATTCCTCTTATATTTGATACTTTGTCTTTCATTAGATGAGTTTCACCCTTTTTCTAGATATCCTATGTATAGTAGTTTTCCTGACTATTCGTATGTGTTTTATCTTTCAAGTGAAGAAAAATTAGTTCCGTTTAATGGGAACTTTAGATTGAAAGCCAATGATGTAAGCCACCTATACGTCGCAGTATGTGAAAAGCATAATTTTCTTCACGGTAGTGGGCTTGAGACTGATAGTCAGTTAACTGTTATTGGAAAAGAGATGTTTGAACAAATTTTAGAAACAAAAATAGGGAATTCGTCTTTAGATTCACTGGCCATTCATAGGGAGCATTATTTTTATAAGGATGGGAAAATCCACAAAAACGATAAAATACTATACACGGGAGATATTGAATAATTTTTTTTCAAAATACACAAACTCTGAGTGGTTTTATATAAAGCTGTCACTTGTTATAACGATATGGCCGGGTTTGATTTATAAACTATTCACCCTGCATGGGCAGCCATACCCTGTAGGAGTTTGTAGGCTATTCAATTGTGCCGCTATTACATTAGACCCTATTCGGTATATAATGGCGGGGCTTCTTTTGTTTTTGGCAATTGCGTATTTAATGGAAAAAAAAATGTTTTGGGTTACCATCTCTATTTTTTGTATTGTTCTTATTTTACTTACGCTACAAGAGTCAAATGGTCAAAAAGGGAGAAGCGGTTTACTTTCTTTGTTCTTTTTGGCCCAAAGTTTAGCCTATTATTTGAGTAATCGAATTACTGGTTTTGACTTGAATAAGTACAGGGTTCAGTTTTGTGCTCAATTTATCGCAGGAGTATACACTTTGGCGGGTTTTTCAAAAGTCATGACTTCCGGATTGTCATGGATTGAAGATGCCCCAAACATAGCCTTACAGATGATAAAGTCGTATCGGTTTGAAGATGTTAATTTAGGAGGGGAAGTATCTTCCCAAAACGGACTTATGTTAGTAAACTGGGTAGAAAGTTATCCTTTTGTTATACAATTTTTATTAGGTACGGCTTTATTGATTGAATTGGGTGCATTCGTGTTACTGATATCAAAAAAGTGGGCTTTTTTCTATTCCTTCCTGTTGCTGAGTATGCATTTGGGCATATATTTTATGTTACATATTACATTTCCTACGGTAACAGAACCGCTCGTTATTCTTTTTATTAATCCACTTTATTTATTGACTTTGCCAATAAAACGTTTGTTCGGCAAAAAGAATATAGCTTAAAATTGTACTCCTCTTTTTGATAGAGGCTTTAATTGGATTTCAACTGTCTTTAGGTCACCCGCAAACTCATTAAATTCTCCTTGGGCAATGATTCCTGATTCGCTTACGGCAATCGAACAGCCAACCATTTTTTTTCCTTCATATGGCCCCCCAACGATATATCCAACGCTCGTTACACTCACAACGGGTATTTTGTACAATGTCGCAATTTGCGATAATGGTTTTACCCATTTTTCTTTATACGGATCCATTTCTTCGGTAATAGAATGGTCTACGGTCCAGGAGGAAGGAGACAGTATAAGTTGAGCCCCCATCCGCGCAAGCATGTGAGCATTGTGTAAACCCGATTGTAAATAATTGTCTGCGCAAATATTAAGCCCTATTCGTCCCAATGGGGTATCGACAACTTCTAGTTTGCATCCAATTTCGTAAAAGGGGAATTCTACTTCCAATAAATTTATTTTGCTGTATTTGAGTACGATTTCTCCATTTTCATTAAGTAAAATCGCCGAGTTGTAGTTTTTATTGTTTCGTTTTTCCGTAAGTCCTAAACAAAGCCAAACGTTAAGCTCAGACGCAAGACGCGAAAAAAACGTTGAAAATTTTCCTGGAATTGGCTCGGCTTCTTCAAGGGCAGATGGATGTGTCCAGGCAAAGTCTAGCGTTTCAGGAAGTATGATCAAATCACAGCTTTCGGTTGCCGCTTGCCTGATTAATCGTTCGGCCCGTTCCATATTTCTTTCGGGCTCCCCTCCTTCTACGAGTAACTGTGCCATTCCAATTTTCATTTTCATCTAAATTTCATGGTAAAATATTTGTCATAAACAACCTGTGTGAAAATGCCCATTCGGGTGAGCATCCAAATAGGGAATTTGAAGAATCGCATGATTTGATAACTGTTGGGATAATCCCACCAGTTTTTGGGCGCTAATGCAATATAAGATTGAAACTCATCTTCGCTTATACCAAGCCGTTTTACACATAATGATATAATCTTAGGGTCTTCAATTTTGTAAGGCTCATTGGCTTTTTCTAAGGCTCTTTCGCGGGTTAACTGGCCTGATCTTACCAGGGCTGAGTATTCAATTAACCGAAAGTTGATATTGAATTTTGTGCGGTGGATATAAGTTATTAGGCTCCAATACAAATCATCAAAATAATGTGCACCCGGATATTGCCAACCCAGCTCTTGTTGGATAAGTTCACCGGCTTTTTGTTTGTCGTATGTGTAATTATATAGTGGAGAATGTACCCGAATGCCATGAAGGACGGTATAGAAAAACATTTCTTTGATACCGAGGTTATAGCCTGCATTACTAGGTTCCCACTTACGCAAAGGAACTTTTCCGAACCGTTTTTGCAAGGCCCGTAAATGGTCTCCGTCAAAATAAGCCCATGCAATCGGGCGTATTCCTTCTGTGCGGAAACTTTGGCCAAACAGGATATGTTTTATTCCTTCTTTGTATGCAGTACTGTATAGAGCAGCCCCAATACCCACATCCGTACCGTTGTTCATTAATGGGGTAGAAGCCTTTAGGTCAGTTATTTTTAAGTCTTTACATTCCCTAAAGTCCGAAGTGATGGTACGTAATTCAACGCCCAGTTTTCTAACGGCTTTAAGCATATTTTCTCCCGCAACCGGATTGTCAAAACCATCATTGAAATGTACTGCCAACGGACGGAGTTTCCATTTGGTAACGGCAAGATACAACAGGTAAATACTATCCCTTCCACCACTTATTCCAATAATACAATCATATTTTTTATTTTTTCCGTCAGCCTTTATTTTTTTCCATTTTAGATCAAGGGCAGCTTTGCCGCGTTCGTCATCCGGGTAAAATGCTTCAAACTTATCTTGCATAGTGCAAAGTGAACATACTCCACTATGGTTGAATGAAATACCGGGTATCGTGTTGTCGCAAATACATCGGCTGCATTGCGCATAGGCTATATCTTTTTCAAAACCACTAATGTTTACCATGGCTTTTATCGTAGAATTGAATGATTTTTTCACAAACATAATCAATCTCTTCATCCTTCATGCCGATAAAAAGAGGAAGGCTTAATATACGCTCTGACAATTGTTCGGCAGTGGGAAATTGCCCTCGGGAATAGACTAAACCTAAGCAAGGCTCGAGATGAAGTGGGTTTGGGTAATGGACGAGTGTTTGAATTCCGTGTTTTAACAAATATGTCTGTAATTCGTTTCTTTTTTTAGCTTTTACGACAAATAAATGGTAAACAGACTCGCTTCCGTCTGGAAGTGTGGGCATAATAATCTCTGTACAGGATGATAAGTGATTTTTATATAGTTGTGCAATTCTTTTTCTTTCCTGATTCCACTTGTTTAGATAGGCTAACTTAACAGAAAGAATAGCTGCTTGTAGTGCATCTAGCCTTGAATTGTAGCCCAGTGTTTCATATGTGTATTTTGATGAAGCGCCCAAATTCCGTAACAAGCCTGTTTTGATAGCCAGGTCCCGATTTTGGGTAGTAATTGCTCCCGCATCACCCATAGCCCCCAAGTTTTTTGATGGGTAAAAACTTGTCGCATTGATATGCCCCATACTTCCTGTGGGTCGCCCTCGGTAACGAGCACCTTGTGCTTGAGCATTATCTTCAACAATCCATAGATCACGACCTTTAGCCAGCGTTACTATTTCATCCATGGGGCAAGGCGTACCATATAAATGGACGGGGATTATGGCTTTTGTTTTACTTGTGATTGCGTCGCAAATATGTTTACTGGATAGCAAGAGCGTTTCTTGGTCAGGCTCAACTAATACAGGTATTGCGCCTACATCAATAACCGCAAGTGCTGTAGAAATGAAGGTATTTGCCGGAATAATCACCTCGTCTCCTTTGCCAATATCAAGCGCTCGAAGGCATATTTTTAAAGCATCAGTGCCATTACCTACTCCTATGCAATAGTTGGTTTCACAATAGTATGCGTAGGCGGTCTCAAACTCAACCACTTCATTACTAAGGATAAAAGAGCCACCTTGTAATACGTGGCGTATTTTCTGCATAATCTCATCACGACAGGTTTCATGCTGAGATTTTAAAGACACAAAAGGAATGTTCACGGTTAAAAACAATTATTTTCCCAAAAATATGATTAGTTTTACAGAAAATTGAATACAAATCTAACTTAAACGTGGGTTGATGCATTTTATGAGCCCCTTACAAATACTCAAGTATATATTTGGGGTAGCCCAACAGGAGGCGGAACCCAATCCACATCTAGAAATAAGGAAAGAGTCCTTTTTTTTGGACCCCGCTTTGCATGAGCGCTTTTTAACGCACGGTTGGGTTAAGGTGGAGCATGTTATTGAACCGGAGGAAATAGCTTCTTTTATGGAAACCTTCAACTATATATCCACTTTAGAAGGTTTTGAGTTGGATAAGCATTTATTGAACAGTGGACGTCTTTTCAATCCGGAGATTCGTAAAAGTACGCAAGCTGTAATAAATAAAAATGCCCAAACCATTCTCCCTCGACTTTTTGATATGGAAAAAGTGGATAAGCATACTGGTGGAGCGTATCAGGTTAAGCCTTGTTCTGACCAGAGTGATTTGCAAATACACCAGGACAGTACGGTAATTGACGAAGAAAAGGACTATTGCTTGTTTGTATGGATTCCCTTTTGTGATGTAAATGAGAAAAACGGACCTATTTGGACATTGGATGGTAGTCATTTGTGGGGGAATACGCAACGTTCGTTGGGGGTGCCATGGAATTTTTTGAAGCATGTTGATTTGTTACGCACCTATATGCATCCTGTACTAGCGAATGTGGGTGATGTCATTGTTTTTGATCCGGCTCTAGTACATTGTTCCACGCCCAATTTTTCTGATAAGGTTAGGCACGCCATTACAATTACGGTTTTAAGAAAAAATTACCAGCTGGTTTATTATTTTAAAAATAAGGAAGGTCCTAAAGATATTATTGAGAAATATCAGGTGGATGAAAATTTCTACTATTCGTATGATTTTATTTCTCAGCCAGATGGTACTAAATGGAAAAAAGAGCTTGTGACATATAAACCATTTGACCTGAGCCCAAATAAATTGGTAAAACTAATTGAAAAACATAGACCTAAAACTGGGGGAGAATAGGGTATGGCACAAGTTCCTTCTTTGCTTCTCTTAAATAAAATTCCGTTTGATGGGGATATTTTTTCTATCACAATAGCAGAAAGAACAAAGGCTATTCCTTTTCCTATAGAACGGGTTTATTGGTTACAAGCCGGAGATATAGCCTCCCAGCGAGGAAATCATGCCCATTTGAATTCTCAGCAGGTTTTAGTGGCTTTGAGCGGGCAGATTAAAGTACGCATAACAGATTTGGCAAATAAAGAGAGTATATTCGAGATAGAGCCGGATGCTAAAGGGTTATTTATTCCAGAAAACCATTGGTTATCCATTGACATGCCTCCGAAAAGTTTGCTCTTGTGTATTTCTTCGTGTTTATTTGACAATCAGGTAACACTATATGATTTGGAGGAGTTTTTAAATCAAAAATGATACGGTTGTCAATCATCATACCTTGTTTTCAAAATGAGGGAAGCATTCCCATTTTGATTGAGCGTTTAATTCGTGTTCAGGATGAGTTAAAAGACCGGGCTATTTTTTCTTATCTTTTGGTTGATGACGGTTCTACCGACGGAACATTTGATCAATTGCAGGAATTCAAAAAGAGATTGCCCGATCAAACAAAATTAGTCAAGCTCTCACGAAACTTTGGGTCATATAATGCTTTTTTGGCAGGAATGACTTATTCAGAAGGCGATTGTCATGTGTATCTGCATGCCGATTTACAAGACCCCCCTGAACTGATTTCTGATATGTTTGCTTATTATTTGAAGGGGAACCGGTTGGTTATCGCCTATAGGAAAGGCAGAGAAGATGCAAGTATCTTATCTTCCTTTTACCATTTCATGGTGAAGCGGTTTGCCATACGAAACATTCCATCGGGTGGGTTTGACCTTATCTTATTTGATGAACAGATTCGGAAAGAAGTAGTTCATATTTCTGAAAAAAATACGAATATCGTCTATTTAGTTTCTTGGTTAGGTTATCCCTATGTGGCTATTCCATATATGCGTAAAAAAAGGGAACATGGCGTTTCTCAATGGAAGTTTAGGAAAAAAGTAAAACTGTTTGTAGATACCTTTTTTTCTTTTTCTGATTTACCCATTTATGTAACGAGGTTGGTAGCCGTTTCTATGCTACTGTTTGCAACCTTAATAGGAGTTTGGCTTGGGGTAGCATTTTTTGTGAACGGGTGGACAAAGCAAGATGTATTGTTGGGAGTAGCCGTTGTAATATTAGTAGGATTAGGTATTTCTATTGGTGTATTGGGAGAGTATATCAATAGAATACATGAAACGGTGCGCAAAAGGCCTAATTTTGTTGTTGAGGAGATAATGTAGCGTTAAAGTAATATGGCACAGATACACTCATTATTTAAAGACCCTACGCTTGAAGAACGTTTTAGGCGTGATGGATATGTGGTGATTGATTTTATTAGCGCTGAACAAGCAAAATGGATCGCCCAAAAATTTTATGATTTACATCCAAGCTTACCTACAGGGTTTTATTCAGCTGCGTTCAACTCAAATGACTCTTTTAAAGAAGATATATACAACCATACAAATGTTATATTTCAAGAAGTTGTAGAAAATACATTTAAGGATTTTAAAATACTAGGGAGCACTTTCTTATGTAAATCCCCTGGCGATGCGGGAAAAGTGGGAGTGCACCAAGATTGGAGTGTAGTGGATGAAAAAAAATTTTATTCTGCAACGATTTGGGTTCCCACTCTAGATACGACGGAGAATAATGGTGCTTTGCGGGTATTACCTGGTAGCCATCGATTTTTCGATGCATACAGGAGTAATAATATTCCGTTAAGTTATAAAGGTAGCGAGCAACTTCTTTGGGACGCTATGATTACAGTGCCCATGAAAGCCGGACAGGCCTTTATCTTAAATCATGCCGTTATTCATGCCTCATCGGCAAATACGACAAATACAGAACGCTTGGCCATTGCGTATGGGATTGTGCATAAGGATGCCAACTTGTATTATTACCATAAAGAGCCAACAGAAACAGGAGATTCGATTGAGGTATACGAAATGCCCGACGATTTTTTTCAACGGTATTATAATATTGGGTTTAGGCCACAATTTGGAAATATGATAAAGATAATGGACTATGCAGTTAAAGTGGCCAGCATTCAAGAAATAGAAAACAAAATACGCGATCTGCAAATTGAAAATTTGTTACCCTACATTACACGGGATAACAAATTACCTGAAAAATTGGGTAATAACTTTTTTTCAAAACTGAAAAGAATTTTTTCATAATACAAAAGAAAGACTTAGAATGAAGCAATACAGCCGCTTAAAAAAAATAACATTTAATTTAATCATGTTATTTATTGTATTTCTATTCTTAGAATTGGTAGGATATTCGGGTCTCTGGTTAAATAGCAATAATTCCGACTTTTTATCAAATAAAAATTTCTTTGCCATACGCAGTATGTTGATGGGCAATAGCTCAGGCAATGGTCCAAGATATCTATCATTGCCTTACCTCAATTATATTCCTTACCCTAATTACCAGAATCATGGTTTTTTGCAACATAACGGAAGTGGATATAGGGGAGAGCCGGTTCCGATGGCCAAAGGCAAAAAATTCAGGGTTTTGTGTTTAGGTGGTTCCACCACATATGGTTTTGGAGTGAATAATCCTCAGGAAACGTTTCCGGCGCAATTAGAAAAAATGTTGGATACCTATATCAAGAATGACTCCTCATTGAATGCAGTTTATGGTGGCGCGGAAGTGATTAATGCAGGCTTGGAAGCCGGAAATTCTGCTGAGGAATTACAGCAGTATCTCTTTAAATATCGATACTATAAATCAGATGCTGTAATTGTCCACAGTGGTATAAATGATGCTTTGTTAACCGCTACTTCATCTAATGATTACCAACTTGATTATACCCATTACCGTCGGCTAAATTTTCATCTCGAAGCGTTGCCCTCGCCTACACGTTTTCTTATGCATTCCTATTTTTTTAGTTTTATAAGCATACAATTGTTTTTTAGTGAATTTTCAAAGAATAAGGACGAGTTTATACACCAGCATAATGAAACATTTTGTAGGTGGACGCAAATAAACGCCGATAGTGTGGTTAGAGACCGCAAATTTGATTATTATCCGTTTTATCGGAATTCCAATGCATTATACTCTCAAATTCTTGCAGATAGCGCAGTTTTGCTCTCATTGCCTAACGTTCTTAACAATCAGTCAACTTTTACTCAATCTAATGAAAAGTATAGGCGCATTTCAGATTTAAATAATCTAATATCAAAAGATTTGGTAAAAAATTATGGAGCTATCTATATAAATTTCACCTATGACTCCATTCAAAAACCTAATTGTTGGATTGATGATTGCCACCTAAATACTGAAGGCGAAAGAAATAAGGCACAAATCATATTACCTTATCTTATTAAGGTAGTAAGAAACGAGTCAAACAAATAATCATTTGTTTTTATAGGTATCGTAGAATTTTTTAATGGGTCCGAAAGGACCATATTTATGCTGCCTCTCCGGAAAGGAATCTAAAAAAGGTCCTGAAGGAAAATCAATAGGTTTATTTTCCAAATCCGGACATTCATTTTTTAAGGGCCTGTAAGGGCGCGGGTGGATACTGTCGCAGTTAATAAAGGCTGCAACATCAAAAGCTTCTTCATCGGAAAGTTGCGGTTTCGTAATCGTGGCCGAGTAGGGCATGCTCCATTTAATAAATCTTGCCGCCGTTATAATCCTGTGCATACTGCTGCCTTGGGCATAACTTTGCATGCCCCAAAGTGGTGGATAATCATAAGCTGTATTGGATGAGTTCATCTGTCCTTGTCCATCCATTCCATGGCAAGTAGCGCATTTACTCGCAAAGATTACTTCCCCCTTCTTAATATTGGCAGCTCTATTAGGAAATGAGATATTTCCCAAATGCATCGTATCCTCGTTATAACTTACAACTTTTCCTTCGCATAGCCATCTTATATATGCAACCAAAGCCCGCATCTCTCGAGAATCGTAAGGCAACATTTTTCCATTCATGGGCCTTTCAAAACAATTGTTTATCCGATCCTCGATTGTAAGCACCTTTCCTTCACGGGCTCTATATTGCGGATACTTGAGGTAAGTTTCTAGAAGATTATTGCTGTATGGGCGGGTGCCACCGTCTAAATGGCAATTTTTACAATCCATCTTGTTAGAAGATAATTGCATCACCTTACCCTCTGGGCCTAAATAAATGGCTGTATTGCAAAATAACTCTCTTCCGTAACGTATTTCATCACCGGTTTTGTTGGCTGGGATATCAGCTGTATCTGGCAACGTAATATTGTGTTTTTCAGCAGCTAAGTCAATACCCCCTATCTTTTGTTTACCACAGTGGAGTATAATTACAGGAAATAGAAAGGCTGAAGCAAATAACCACTTTTTTGTTGAAAACGACATGCCGAAAACTAAACTGCGATTACTTGTTCCAATAAACCCTAGATACAGAAAAACCAACACCATATTGGCCCTCCACACAATACTTCGCTCCCTTTTGGGGTTTTATACTGTTTCCATCCGCCACTTTAGTAATATTTGTATTATCATCACCAGATAGTTGGTACCATGTAAAATTTTTCATTTCCTTAGGGCCCGAAACCTCAAGAACACCTCCATTTTTTATTATAACAGGGCGCGGAGGCTTTGGCCAATTTTCCAGCCTATGTGCTTTGTAGCATTGATTCCAACGCGGGAATAGGAATACCGCATATGTGCTGTCATTTTTCCCATATTCAAAAGCGGACCAAAACTCAGTAGTAACACTATCCGGTTCGTCAAAACTACCGTATGCAATAACATAGTTACCGTTCTTCGAATAATCCAAATTGCCTTGCCCGTTGGAGAAGTATTTGCGTTTTGGATATACGTACTTTACCAATTTAAATTTGGTGTCTTTTTTCATGATTTCAAAAACTACTCCACATGCTATTTTATTCATATCGGCATCTCCGTTTGAAAAAAGTGAATAGGTTGCTACACTGTCATTGTCGTATAGGAAATTAAAATCGTGTTGGTTGTACCATTCCATATTGCCAGTTTTCTCGGTCAATGGAATGTCAGTGTAATCCACATGCCAAATTATATGGCCGTCTACTCTTGATATTTTCCCAATACCGATGTTTTTCATTGAATATAAGATGTTACCATCGTAGTCCCATACGGCTGAGGTGAGGCGCGTCCATTCTATAAGATCTGAATTCTTGGCACCAAAAGCCCGTTGCGACAGTATGCTTTTGTACCTGAAAAGATCAGCGGGAACATGTTCAAGTGGATTCCAAGAAAATAAAATCTTATCATCCTTGTCGATGATCTGTATATAATCTATATTACAATGTATCGCACTATCGTCCTGGTTGTCAGTGTAATCCCTCATATCTAGATAGGTATCCTTTCGCAGGTTTACAAGACGTTCCCCCTTCTCATTAATTCGAAAGTCATGATAATATAAATTTCGTCTTTTGGTATTGCTTTTCGCTGTATCAACTGCCTCCATTTTCTCATTAAGAAGAATATATCCAGCAAGTTTTGGATTTATGAGTTGCCCAGTACCCTTGGATTGTCTTGATAAAATCTCATAATACGAAAAGTAGCCGCCATCTACCTTCGCGTCTATGATGTAATCAAACCGGTAAAGGTTTTTTGAGTTGTCCTCTGCAAACATTTCATCTGTGTAAAGCGGAGTATTATTATACCAACGCGGTGGCCACGATTGGTCCGCATCTATAATCTGTACTGTATTCAAATATGGTTTCTTTTGCTCCTTCTCCCTTTCCCTGGCATCGGAGGCGGTTGTAATAATCAGCGAAGTAGTGTCTTTGCAGGGCTTTGAAGTTAAAACAGGGGGCACGTACGTTAACATACCCTGCGCGTTTAGCCCTGTCTCTACAAGGGCTACTAAACCTACGATCCAAAAGGCTACTTTTATTTTGTACACCATAATTACATGTTAATCTTAATTTAAGCAATTTGCAAATGTAAAATATTGCAGCAATAATATAGAAAAAATGGGATTAATTGTTTCTGAGCTACCTTTAATTTTGTGATATTTTAATATTTTTGTCCGATAAGAATAGTCTTTTTAGGGGCTGCTTTTAGTTTTTGTAGATTTGTTTTTTACCATACAAACAATCCTACGATAGGCAAAACTAGCTGTTTTTCAACAAAATCTGTTTTCGGACAGCTGATTTCTTTAATTAGCGATGAAATAATCAAAAGTTCGGTCAAAAAGAACCAGTAAGATAGGCATATTAGGCGTTTTAAGACGAATGACCACTTGATTAGCATGCTTTTTTGTGCCTTTGCAAAGTGTAATTCATTGCGTGAAGTATCTGGAGCCATGTCACGATTGTAGGGCAAAACAGCAAATTTTCAACTCAGCCATATACCCAAATGGAGCATACTCTCTGATTTAAATAAGTGGGGGCAGAAATTTTTGCAAGCGTTTACAAAAAAACTTCTGCAAGAATATGGACATGTTGTAACGGACAGCCACATTAAATAAGTGTTGCAAAAGCTTATAAAAATTGTTGACAGCACTAACTTCGGCTGGTTCATTGATATTTTGAGGTGTTTAGGCCGCAAGCCCCCAATCAGGTAAAAGCAAGGGTGGAATAAAGGTTCATGCGGTTATTAATGCCAATGAAACTGTACCTAATTTAGTTTGGTTTAGTCCTGCCACCATGAACAACCATCAATACCTGAATAAGCATAAATGCGACAAAACCACCATTTATGTTTTTGACAAAGGATATCTATGATTACAAACTAATCCAATATTTTGGCAGCAAGGGTACAGGCTTTGTGATAAGAATCAAAGGCAATGCTGTTTACACCACTGTCGGGTAAATTAAAATCCCTGATAGGATACATAGTGGAGTTAAGGAAGATACCATCATCACGGTAAGTGTAATAGATGATGAAGGCTCAAAAAAAAACTTCTGGAAATGAGGAGGATAACATTCTATGACCAGGATCAAAGAAGGGAATTTTGAATTTATAACCAATCTGATGGAGATGAGGTCTGACTTGATAGCAGCATTGTATAAAATACGTTGGCAAATAGAAATACTCTTCAATCAACTTAAGCAAAACTTCACATTAAAATACTTCCTGGGAGATGATGAAAATGCCATCAAAATGCAGATTTACTGCGTTTTTATAGTAAATTTATTGCTCACTGTAATACAAAAGCAATTAAAGCAAAGTTGGGCATTTTCAAACTTAGTGTGTTTTTGCAAAATTTAATTGTTCAATTTATTCTAAATCATAATCTTCGTGGAAAATCCGTTAAGGGCGAGAAGATAGAATTACTATTTACTGAACAAATGAAGCTTTTTGATTTTAGCTTGTTTTTGAAACACGAGCAATCTGAAATATAGAACACAGCATTAGTAAGGGTTTTAGATTTTGTAAAACTTGTTTTGTAGTTTTGTCGGACTAAACTGATATTTTAATGTATTTTTGAGGCTAGACTAATTTAAACTTTCTTACGCATGACAGGTAAAACTTTCCGAACTGTCTTTCTTTTTGTTTTTTCCATATTTTATGTTTACTTTCTGGCTATAAATTATTCTGTATTTGAGTCTAATAATGGTATGGGGCCGGCATTTGTTTCAGGAGCGTTGACAGGCGGTAAACCGGTTAGCATTTTTTATTTTACTTCACATTTCCTTCTTGTAGAAGCATACATGTTCCTATATAGGCTTGTGCCTATGGTTCCCTGGTATGAACTCTGTCTTTATTTTTATGTGGCCTTATCTCTATTCATAACTCTCCAATTGCTTTGGTTATGGTTTGGGAATAATTTTAAGTATTGGATAGTGCCAGCTCTCATTTCTTGCATTATTTTTACTGAGCCTTTATATTTCATGGAATACACACGGATGGCATTTGCGCTGGGCACGGCCTCGGTATTTCTTATGATCCTCAATAAGGATAATTCGCCGTCTTATTTGATTTTATCGGTTTTGTGCTTTTTGTTATGTATCCTTACGAGGCCGGAGGTAGGGGTATTGATTATTATCACCCAATGGATGTTGGACGTTTTTATGCGGGACGGAAATTTCACCAAAAAAATTGTATGGACAAACTCCGTACTTGTTTTTTTAGTGATGGGTATTATTGTTATAGACAGGATTACTACTGATAGCGTCATTAAACAATTTGAACCGGAATTAGGCTACCAATTATTGGATAGGGGTAATGTTGTTCCCCTTGGTAACATGAAGACAGCCGTGGATTCTGCAAAATATATCGCTGCCTTAAATATGATTACCGACCCGGACTATGTTTCTATTGATTTTTTGAGGAGCCTCATAGACGAAGATCCCTTTGTGGGTATGGATAAAAAATTATTGGAAAAGACCTTTATAATTCTTGGCGAAAGCGCAAAAAACGCACAGGGCCTACTTTTTATTTATTCGGGAATTTTATTAGTTATGCTTTGGCAAAAAATTAACTCATCAAAAAAGGCATTGCTGCAGTTTCTAGGTTTTACTATTTCTTTTTGGATGCTGATTATAGTCACCATATACTTCATCAAAATGGAGAGGTGGGTATTTAATTCTGTGGTGGGTATGATGTCATTAATTTTGCTCTGTAAAATTAATTATCGTACTATACGCGGGTACCAACTGTTGCCGCTGCTTATGGCTTCCTTAATGGTGTGCGTGGGTACGGTTAAGTTATTCGAGGAACAACAAGATTACTCCCAAACGATACGTAATGAAACCATTGCTAATTCAGCATTTAAAAAACAGATAGAGCGTAAATACACGGGAAAAATAATTATGCCCGGCCTCCATCAAGCTCAGTTAATGATAAATAGTTCTTTTCCGTTTGATATCCCCGATTTCTCATCGTTTAAAAAAATATATCTTTTCGATTCTGACGTTTTATATTTAGTTGAAAATTATAATGCATACCTCAGGGAAAATTGTAATTGCAATGCAGGAAATTATGCCGATTTTATGGATTTCTTGGTGACAAAAAAAGAGGAACTGGTAATAATCTCCAATGAGGAGCGGACAGATCTGATGACATATTATTGCAGCAAGGTGAGAAAAGAAAATTATCTGTTTACGCCGATTGATTCTGTAATTAGTAACGGAGAAGTTTCGATAGCTTACACGCTGGATAAAAAATAATTATCTTGCAGTCTATTATTTCAATAGTTTTTCGTAATGGTTTTTGGGGCAACACAAAAGCTTGTGTTTAATATAAAGGTATTATTACGTATCATTGTTGATTATAAATATGGTGGTATCTACATACAGTTTAAAACCGTACACGGCAAATTTGAATAATGCCGATCGCTTACATTTTCTGAGGCGTACCTTATGTGGTGTAGGTCACAGGGAACTGTATTTTTTCGAAAAACTGGATATGGAGGCAATCATTACTGTACTATTGAAGCCGACACCCATACGCGAAATGTTCCCACAGGAAGATCCGGATCTTACCGACCCCCTGGTACCGAACGGGAAAATGTGGGTAAACGCACCCTACGAGAATAACGATATTGATAAAAAACGCAGAATTTACCTTCGCGGTTGGTGGGTAGGGCAATTGCTTAATAGCGATATGTCCATTTCTGAAAAAATGATTCTTTTTCTCCACAATCATTTTGCCACCGAGTTTGAAGTGGTAAAGGATGCACGGTATAGTTACAGGTACATTCGTTTGCTACAGCGATATGCACTTGGGAATTATAAGGATTTTTTGAAGGAAGGTTCCAGCAATATCGCTATGTTGGTCTACCTGAACGGGAACACGAACACAAAGGAGCACCCAAATGAAAACTATGGACGCGAGCTGTTGGAACTGTTCACTTTAGGTAAGGAAAGAGGAGTTCATTATTCAGAAACGGATGTGAAAATGGCAGCCCGCGTACTCAGTGGCTGGAAAGACGACAAGGAATCCATAAATACCCATTTTGTGCCAGAATTACACGATACGGGCGATAAGGAATTTTCATCTCATTTCAATAATTATGTTATTAAAGGAAGGCCAGGGATGGCCGGCGCACTTGAAAAAGATGAACTCATCGATATCATCTTTAGTAAGAAAGAAACGGCCATTTTTATTGTTAGGAATTTGTACAAATACTTCGTATGCGACATGGTAGATGAGAAGGTGGAACAGGATATAATATGGCCTCTTGCCGATATCTTTATTCAAAACAATTTTGAGTTTGTACCTGTTTTACGGACTCTGCTTACCAGCGAACATTTCTTTGATCTGGCCTTTAGGGGCAGTATCGTAAAAAATCCCGTTGATTTTTTTATAGGTGCTACAAAACAATTTGGGCTTAACCTTCCTGAAAGTGAAAATGATTGCCATTTATGTTGGATCCATTATGCATATTACCTGGAAGCACTTTCTATGAACATTGGCGATCCTCCCTCCGTGGCAGGATGGCAGGCCTATCATCAGGCTCCTAAGTATACTTTGTGGTGGATTAATTCATACACATTAAGTTTTAGGTCAAGGATTATTGACAGTCTTTCGTCGGACGAAGGACTCAATTGTAACGGCCCCACTCTAAAGTTTGATTTTCTTGCATTTGCGGCTCGTTTTAAAGGAGTGGGTGAAATTGATACCTTCATTGCCGAATGCGAAGAATTTTTGAGCAGTGTGCCTTTCAGTGAAAATTCAAAAGCGAAATTAAGAGAAATCTTAATTTCGGGCCAAGAGAATGGATATTATTGGAAACAAGCATGGGCAAATTATAGCTCCAACCCAAATGATGAGAAATATAAAAGCGTAATTAAAAATCGGCTAACACTTTTTTTTAATAAAATTGTAAACCTGCCGGAATTCCAGATGATTTAAAAACAATGCAACGAAGAGAATTTATAAGGAATGTTGGCCTTACCGCCTTATCGCCATTTATTTTGGACTCTCTTTTGGGATGCGCCGGAAATTCCAATTCACAGAGGGTATTGGTACTTATCCAACTTGTGGGCGGAAATGATGGCCTCAATATGCTTATCCCTTTAGATAATTATAAGGCAATAACCCAAGTTAGGCCCAATCTGTATATTCCTGAAAATAAAATCTTACAGTTATCAGGCAATGAATTAAACGGATTACACCCATCCATGGATGGCATAAAGGAAATGTTCGATGACGGCTTGCTCTCTTTTATACAAGGTGTAGGGTATGAGAACCCCGATTATTCCCACTTTCGCTCTACCGATATATGGCTTACAGGTTCTTCCTCTTCACAAATTTTGAAAACAGGTTGGATGGCCCGCTATCTGGAAAATAAAGAACCACATGTGGCGTCTTCCGTCCGTGTTGATGAACTGCACCCCCCAGCCATAAAAATTGGCGAAATGGGTACGTTTTTATTTCAGGGAACCCGATCGGATTTGGGTGTAGTGGTAGACCCTTATGTGGGTTTAAATGTTCCGGATGTAGACAAGGCGCACTTGAATAGCAACACATATTCTTCTGAAAAAATAAAATCTATTCGGGAAATCCTATTGAAAACTAAGAGGTACGAAAAAGTTATCAATGATGCTTTACAGTTAAAATCCGTGAATTCGGGCCTTTATCCGGAAAAGGGGGTAAATCCATTGGCAGATCAATTAAAGACTGTAGCGCAGCTCATGCATGCGGGCTTACAAACTTCTGTTTTTATGGTAGAACTGAAAGGGTTTGACACACATGACAGCCAAGTCGATTCTAATGACACAACCAAGGGTACACATGCAAACTTATTGAATATGCTTTCGCAGGCAATAACCTGTTTTTGGGATGACCTGCGCCTCATAGGCAGGGAAGATGACGTATTGGGTGTAACATTTTCTGAATTTGGCAGAAGGATTATGTCGAACGCCAGCTATGGAACCGATCACGGTTCGGCTCAACCCATCCTCGTTTTTGGAAAAAATGTGAAGCCGGGTATTTGGGGAAACAACCCAATAATTCCCGACCATGTAACGTTAGAAGATAATCTTTCTGTGCAATATGATTTTCGGAATGTGTTCTCTTCTGTTATGGTGGATTGGCTTGGGGCAGAACGAAATGCCATGCAAGACGTTTTTAATGTTAAAGAATCGCAAATTCAAATAATAAATGGATAAGCGCAATTCTTTTGGCCGGTATTTTATGTCCTCTTTACCCATCACCATATTTTGTTTTATCGGCACCTATATTTTCTGCGGATTTTATTACGAAGAGTTTGAGGCTTTTTTCAACGCTTTCTATAGCGGAAAACTAAGTCCTGGAACCCCATTCTATTCGTGGTATTACATGGCCCATATTGGTATATCATATCTCTATGTGCCGCTTTACTTATGGACAAGTGGCGTGGAGTGGATGTCATTCATATTGTATGCGTACATGTTAATTTCTTGTACACTTTTTTTGAGCCTTTTTAAGTATTTGCTAAAAAGAAAAATTTCGCCCATAATTTTAACTCTCCTCCAGATATTTATTTACATAACCCTCATGGCCGACAACGTTATACACTTTCAGTATACACGTATCGCTTATTTTATTTGCGCCTCATCGCTTTTTGCACTGTGCATACTTTTTAAAAATTGGGAAAATGTCAAACAGAATAAATTTGTTTTCGCCGCCCTGAATTTCTTTTTTATAGTGGGTACACTAACTCGCTTGGAGCCAGCTATTGGTATATTGCTTTTGATGTTTTGTTTTGGGATACTGTTTAAGAAGCACCCTATAAGAAGCGGTTTTGTTTATCTTTTTCCGGTATTGGTAACAGGTTCTCTTTTTTTTGGGATTATCTATGACATCAACCATACAGATGCATTCTACAAGAAGGTGGAGCCGGATATAGAAACTCAAATGACCAGCAGGGAGAATTTTGTTCCTGTTTCAGAAATGAAAACGCAGCGGGATTCCATGCGGCATGTTGCAGCCGTCAATCTGCTTTGGAGCGATCCACACGTCATTGACGTTCCCTTTTTAAGGTCGCTCATTAAAAATACAAGTGATCCCATTTGGATAAATAAGAGACAATGGCATCGCGTATCAATGTCTTTAAAGGATTTATACCGAAATGGGTTTGTCATCGTATGGTTCAATGTTGCCCTTTTGGTACTTATGTTTTTTCCGCGATTAAACGGATCAAAAAACGTGTTGCTAAAATTGATTTTGGCTTATCTTGCGTTTGTTGTGCTGGTGGTACTGCAAGTATATTTTGTAAAAATCACCATGAGGTCGTTTGTACCGTATATAAGCCTTTTTACTATAATAAATTTGTATTGTGTTTTATCCGTAATACAGGTACATTCCCGACGGATATTGGTATTGCTGCCTGTGCTTGGCTTCTTTCTGGTTGCAAGTGCCCGAGATATCTACTGGAAAACCTCGGTACTTGCCAATGAAAGGCAAGTATATGCTAATAATATGGCCGTCCTCAAGGGTATTTCAGGTGGGCATACTCTGGTTTTAAACACCTCATCTTTTCGTTTCTTTACTTTGGCAAGCAAACCTTTTCATCCGTTCGATTTTTCGTCTTTCCGGCGCGTTTATATCAACGAGGCTCACGTCTTGCCGCTTATCGATTCATATAATGCATATTTAGAGTCTGAGTGCAAATGTGATGTGAATAATTTTTCTAATTTCTTTAAATACCTGGAACGTTCGAATGATGAGGTTTATTTTTTATCCGATGAGCCCAGGATGTCATTAATCATAGATTATTTAAGGATTATTCATCATTTTGAGCTAAAGATAAAGGAAGTGCCTAACGTACGATTTGAAGACGTGTACCAGCATGAAATGATTGAGAAGATAAACTTAAAAATCTATACCTTTCAATAAGATCTTTTCTGATTTATGGATTGGGATCCATAACAATTCTAAATGATGCCGCATTTGCGGCCATTCCAATTTGGTCCTTTCCCCTATATGCTATTTGGCACTGAAGAAGTGTCTCATCGTCAAATCCACTCAAATAGCAAGATCCCCTGCATACCTTTTCCACACCGCTTGGGGGGCCTTGGGGATTTTTTTCAGGACTGTACTGGTAATAATCCTCTGAATACCAATCGCTGCACCATTCCCATGCCAATCCCGTCATGTCATATAGCCCGAGTTCGTTTTGTTTCTTTTGTCCCACTGCCTGCACATTTAATTCAGAATTTAAGGCATACCACGCCACCTCGTCCAGGCTATCGCCTCCACTATACATATAGCCCTTTCCATATTTACCGCCCCGGCAGGCGAACTCCCATTCCGCTTCTGTCGGTAATCTGAATGTTTTGTGCGAAATGTTGCTGAGCCACATGCAATAATTTTGGGCATCCATCCAACTTATGTATAACACAGGATAATTGCGGTCATTCGACATTCTTTTATTTCCCCTTTCATCGCACTCCCAGTTTACTCCCGTTTGGTATTTAAATTCATCATCGTAGTCTAAAACAAAAGCACCGCCTGTTATATCTGCTGACGTTTTATATCCTGTACTCTGCACGAATGTGCGAAATTCATCCACCGTGACGGGATATTTACTTAAAAAAAATGTATCGACATATAATTTATGTACAGGCCTATTATCCTCATGAATCGTTTCACTGCCCATCATAAATTCGCCAGCTTCAACCAAAACTAATTTATTCAGGATGGATTCAAGATAGGCTGTAGTGTCAACTTCTTGTATAGCAATCTCCGATGATGTTTTTTTTTTCTTCGTGAGGATAGGCCCCAAAAACAAGCCGATTATGATAATGCAGGCAAACAATAAAATATAATAGTTTTTGTAATGCTCTCTCATGGTATAAACGCCAAAAGTTTAACAGGTGTTCCTAATAGTTTGGTAGTAATTAAATATGCATCACCTTTTTTTAAGCCACTTTCTGCCGCTTCGGCCGGAGTGTAGAAGTTTTTGAGGCCCATACGGTCCGAGTTCCTGATTATGTATTCCCATTTGGCCGTATCTGAAGAAGCGCTCGTCATGAGTACCTGCCCGGGCAAGCCCCTATCATTGGTGAGGGTATATGTGCTTTTGTATCCCTCGGCGTATCCCTTTTTAAATTGCATACCGTGCTTGGTGAAAAAGTATGTGGCTCCTTGGGTGCTGTCATCCGCTTGTGTGGTTTGTATGTTAGCGCCACCCGGGGTTATCTTGAGCACGTGGTTGGTGTATCCGCTGCAATCCACCACTCCCATAATAGCTGATATGGAATCGGGATCAGGATTTTCTAAAATAATTAAGCTATGCAAATTAATGGGGTCGCCCTGAAAGAAAGCAACGTGTGAAAACGGGTACTGGGTGGTAGGTATTGTATCGCCCATACTGAAATAATAATTCTTGCCGTCTTGCCCTTTGCGGACAAGTTCTATAGGTTTGCTCTTATATTTAAATGAGTTATAAGAGGTAGAATAACCTTGTAAGTGCATTTTAATGGAAAATTGTGCGAGAATAATTATGATTAATAATAAGCAAGTAATAGTTAATGTTTTAATTATATTATTCATGGCTTGAATGAAGTGGACATTGATTTTTTTTTCACTTACAAATATAGCTGTTTATTCCACAATTATTCGCAGAGCCCTAAATAATCATGTAATAATTGTACATTTGGATGACAAAGCCTAATTGATATATGTACCGAAATGGTGAAAATGATATTGTTTCCAAAATCTCTTTTAAGGACGAGGATTTATGCTCTGGACTTAAGAAGAATGGGTATGCAGTTTTGGACGTAGGCATGCAATATGTGGATTTGTTGGAACAGTATATTTCCACTAATTTTTCATTGCCGCCCGATAGTTTTTATTACAGTTTGCTATCAAATTCGCCGTCGCAAAATATTGATATACGCAATACATTCCACCGTATACTACGTCCCTTTTACGAGGAGAATATTAATAATTACCGCTCATTAAATGAGTCGTTCCTTTCCAAGGCGCCCAAAACCGAAAGTGAGTTATTCTTGCATCAGGATTGGAATTATACTGATGAACGGGTATATGATGTGTACAATTTATGGATACCGCTAATGGACATCAATGAAACCAATGGCGCATTGTTTTTTTTGAAGGGGAGCCATAATTGGTTCAATAATATCCGATCCTCAACAATCCCTACCGCACGGATTGCCACCCAAGGAACGTCTATCCAGCCTTACGTTGAAACTGTGTTTCTAAAAAGAGGGCAAGCCTTAATTTTTCATCCTGCGGTTTTTCATGGTTCAATGCCTAATTACTCAGGGCAGCACAGAACCGTTGTTACGGCCACATTGATGCACCACAATGCGCCTTTTTTGTATTATGATGCTAGGGATGCAGGAACGGTAGGCGTATATAGGTTGGACGATGATGCATTTTTAGACGGTTTGCAATCTATCGCTACACAGAATAGGCCAGATTACCCCTTATATCAACAAATACACTACACGTTTGAAAAGGTATATGAAAAAGATCTGATGGTAAAGGCTGCCTCTGCCTACGACCAATAAAACAGCTCTCTATTATCAGTTGAGAAATTTAAAAAGCCACCAAAAGTAATGCGAGGTACATTTCCTTTAATATCTTCTACCCGGTGCCAAATAGGCCCTCCAGAAAAAACCAGAATATCACCGGGTTGCGGTTTTACAGAAAAACTTTTTACCTGATCTAAAAAGATATGACGCCCTTCTTTATCTATCACAAATTGGTTATTTTCAGGACTTTCCTTGCCCACTACATGCTCCCAAAGCATATCATAAATAGTTAATTCTCCACCTTCTTCAGCCTGCTGTAAAACGACAAAATAGCTTAGTTGGTCGTCCATATCGACATCATTCTTTAATAGGGAATAATAGAAAAGGGACTGTTCTTGGAATAAGTTCCCGCAATGTACATGTAAGCCTCCCATATCAGGCATGAAAATACGAAACGTGCCGGGGGCCACTTCCTTATCTTTTACTTTATTCAAGGGAACGGATACCTTATAATCTCCTGCCACCGTCTTAAAAAATGAGTCTAATTTATCCGTCAGGTTTTTTATGGCCGGTTTTTGCTCCTTGTGTAAATCCAGTTCGTGCAATTTCGCGTAATAGGCATCTAGTCTTTCTCCTGTATCAGTGATGGTAGCAAAAGGATAAGGATAAACTTTGCCTGATGGTGTTGGCATTAAGGCGCTTTCGGGAATACTTGATAAAGCCTCTTTAATCGTTTTTAGTTCTTCTTCGGTAAAAACGCCTCTGGTGATAAATCCGTCAAGCGACTTATTCTTTATTTGAGAAACCAATTGGCCTTTTTGGGCAATTTCGGAATAATTTACTTCAATAAAATTGAAAAAAATCTCGTCTCCCCAAATTCTAGGTTCTTGTGGACCTTTGTGTGACATATGTCAGGTATTATTTGCCGCTAAGTTAATTTATTTTCCATAGTTTTGAGAGATTCAAAACATAGAATGGAACCTATTTTTATAGAAAAAGAAAAACAGGCTTTTTTTGATCGGAATGGCTTTGTCAAACTAACCTTGTTGTCTGAACAGCAAGCTGATGAACTCTTTTCTTTTTTTGAGCTGAAAAAAGAGGAACACGCTACCGTTTCAGATTTGCATCATACAACCACAGATACAGGAAATAAGGATCTGATTATAGATGTCGACAAGAAAATTAAATCTGTTTTTATTCCGGCCTTAGAGAAGAAGTTGCAAAATTTCAAGCCCTTGGTGGCAACTTACCACATTAAGGAACCAGGAGCAGGATCTGCTACCGGTATACATCAAGATCCCACCTTTGTGGATGAAAAGGCTTTTTATAGTGTAAATGTATGGGTGGCTCTTCATGATATTGGGGCGGAGAATGGTCATTTGTTTTTTATCCCAGGTTCTCATAAAGCAGTGGATTCAATACGTTCGATACCAAGTCACCCTGCTTATTACGACTCATTTAGGGACGAATTACCCCGTTTGGCAGAGGCTGTGCCATTAAAAAAAGGCGAAGCCGTTCTATTTAGTAATGCAACCGTTCATGGGGCCACTGATAATTTAAGCCCATCTATGCGCCTTGCCGCAACTTTGCTGCTTTGTTCCGAAAAAGCCACTTGGCACTTATATTATAATAATACGGAAAAAGAGAACGCTTTAGAAAGGTATAACTTAACTATGGATTCGTTTATTTTTGTAGGACGTGGCGAAAAGCCTAAAGCCTCTTTTGTGGAGGTTTCTTCGCTTGATGCCTTCCCCGTGCTCACGTTTAAAGAATTTTTGCAAAAAACGGGGCTGCAGAAAGAGCGACTGATATGTAAATTTAGTCGTTTTATAAAGCAAAAGTTATCATTATGATTCCCTTGTTCATATCTCCAGAGTTGCAGGAAAGGTTTGAAAAAGATGGTTTTGTAGAACTGCCTTTGTTGGAAGGGTTTCAAGTGGAGCAACTATTGAAAAGCTATGAATTTTTTTCCGAACCTCATGAATCGATTTCAATTCCTTATGTTACGACAAGTCATTCCAATAATAAAAAACTAATCACTTCAGTTGATGAGGTTTTACAGTCGGTTATCGGTCCTGCCATTGGGAAGCATTTGATTAACCATGCGTTGTTATTTGGGAATTTTTTGCTAAAAAAACCGGTTGAGGCATCGGAGACGGACCCACACCAAGATATCACATTCGTTGATGAAGAACGTTACGCCTCGGTAAACGTTTGGGTAGCTTTGCAGGATACAAGTATAGAAAATGGCTGTATGTATTTTTTGCCGGGTAGTCACAAATTTATGCCAACCATTAGGCCTACACATAGTTATCCGTGGGCATATGAGCGAGTTAAGCAAGATATATTGGAGCATGTTGTGGCTTTCCCGTGCAAAGCCGGGACTGCTTTTATCTTTCATCATGGGATCATACACGGTTCATTTGCCAATAAGAGCTCCACAAATAGATTGGCAGCTGTTATGGCCGCTTATCATTCTGCTGCACCTTTGGTGCATTATTATTTGCCACAAGGGGTTCATGATAGATTGCAAAAATATGGTATGACAAAAGATGCTTTTCTTTCCTTTGTAAAGAACAATCCTCCGGCAGAAGGGGTTTTTCTTGAAGAAAAATCGTATACCTTTAGACAAGTAGATAAAAGTGAATTCAAGAAAATGATAGATGCAAAAAAAGATCGCTCATTCTTTCGTTCCTTAGTAGATTTATTTAAATGATTATGGATAAGCCACGGGTATTCATAGATGAGGAACTGCAAAAGGAATTTGACGAAAACGGTTTTGTTAAGTTTCGCTTGTTCACGGCAGAACAGGTAGAACGGCTACATAACTTTTATACAGAAACCAAACAATTGCACGAAACGGTTATTGAGCAACGCAAATTTCATGCAACGAATGATACGGATGATGCTGACTTGATAAGAGATGCCGATGCTTTTATAAAAAAGGTGATGCAAGAAGAAATTGATAAGCATTTTTTTAATTACAAGACTATTGCGGCCAACTATTTGTTAAAACAACCATCCATTGATTCTGAATTGGGGCCACACCAAGATTTGTTGTTTGTAGATGAGCAAAAATTTTACTCATTCAACATATGGGTTGCTACAGAACCCACCAATAAACAAAACGGATGCCTTCGTTTTTTAAAAGGCAGCCATTTGTTACACGATACCATCAGGCCATTACCATCTTACCCGTGGAAGTATCAGCAGGTTGCTCCCCATATACCCGCTTATTTAACGGATGTACCTACCGAAGTGGGAGAATGTATTGTTTTGAATCATGCGTGTATCCACGCATCTTATCCCAACATGTCGGGAAAAACCAGGATAGCAGCCATATTGGCAATGATTCCAAAAGATGCGGAAATCTATCATTATTTTCTGCCAGAAGGAAACCCCGAAAATTTGGTAGAAAAATACGCTATGACATTAGATGATTTTATAAATCTTAAAGGGGGACAGCGTCCTCAAAAGGCAACATTAGAAGCTCGATTCCACTATGATTTTTCTCCGGTGGAGATTAAGCCCTTCTTGGCTTGGGCTAAAAATAACAACAATTTTAAACACACGCGATACGAATATGTTAAACTCAAACTATCAACCCTATTTAGAATCTTTAGATAAGTTAGGTTTTTGTAGCTTTTCTGTTTTTGAGGCAGAGGAAATAGATAAGTTGTCTCTACTTTATCAGGCTAATTTTGGAGAAAAGGCGATTGCAGAAATGTATGCTTCCCATAATTCGAATCCGGTCGCATTAAGTCTACAAATTAGCTCAGAAATAAAGAAAATTGTTGCTGATAAGCTCTCTACAGTTTTCGATGGATATGAATTCTTTATTGGCCACTTTATGGTAAAAGGGGCTATGAATGAAAAAGAATTCTCCTTGCATCAAGATTGGAACATTGTGGATGAAAGTAAATATAAAAGCTATCAAGTTTGGATACCGCTCGATATTACTTATCCGGCAAATGGAGGAATGTTTGTAGTGCCTGGAAGTCATCGTTTTTTTGGGAATCACCGCTCTGGAAGTTATGGTATTCCAGTTGTGCGTTCCGATGAAAAAACGGATTCCTTAATTACGGATGTGATCATTCCCGCAGGAGATGTATTGGTTTACCATAACGGTTTATTTCATGGTTCTTATCCAAATACTACTTCAAGGGCAAGAATAGCCGTAATTGTAAATTTTGTACAAAAAGAGGCTCCAACCTATTATTTTCATCACAATAAGAAACAAAAACGAACGGATTTGTTCAAAATTGATGGAGAAACCTTATTGTGTAATTTGCCGCAACTGGAAAAAGGTATAATTCATCCTGATATCCCTCATGTAGGTTCTTTGCCTGAAAATTTGGTAGAGAATTTCTCTATTGATAGTGATGAATTAGCTAAGGCTTATCGCGAACTAGTTGGTTCGGTTGATGGGGCTCAAATTAAACAACTCCCCATATTGCATCATAAGGGCATTGAAAGTGAGCTTCATAAAAAGGGATATACTGTTGTAGATTTGTTGAGCAAGCAAGAGATAGACTTATTTCGCAATGAGTATAAATTTCGCTTTGGGAGTATAGATAGGTCTCCAGGACGATTTACTACCTTGCAAGATACAAATAGCCAAATAAAAAAAGAGGTTCATGAATTTATAGTAGCTAATATAGAAGAAGCATTGGCTACCTATTTTTCAGATTTTGTGATACCTGTTTCACAGTTTTATACCAAAAAGGCCCATACATCCGGAGACATTGATTTACATGCAGACAGCACACTTCTACTAAACCACCAATTGGAGCCTCATTATGCCATTTGGATTCCTTTGGTGGATGTTGATGAGAAAAACGGAACCCTAACGGTTGTTCCATATAGCCACAAGGTCAAAGGTGCTTTTTTTGGAGCAGCCATCGGAGGGGGATATCACCATGAACACATGGATTGGCTCCGTGGGTCAGAAGTCCCATTAAGGCTTAAAGCTGGACAAGCTGTGATTTTTGATAATAATTTATTGCATAATTCAACAGCTAATATAACTGATGAGGATAGGCTCTGTTTTACCTTTCGGATAACACATAAACAGTCGACCTACTATAGCTTTTTTTCCGAAGACCCCAGAAAAAATGAATTTTCTGTTTTCCAAGAAAAACAAGATTATTATATGGCCGAAAATTGGGATGGAGACAACAAAAGGCCAACAGGGAGGTATGCTGGGACACTTAAAAATAGTATAACCCAAATAGATAAAGAGAACCTTAAAAAGATATTGAAATTATCACAGATACATGGATAAGCCAAGAGAAGTTATATTGAATGTGGAAGGGCTTTCTAAAAGTTATAATATAAAAAGCTCAGAGGGTACCGTTTCTCCGTTTTTAGCATTAAATAATATTTCTTTTACATTATACAAAGGAGATGTAATGGGTATTATTGGAAGCAATGGTTCGGGAAAGTCCACTTTGTTGAAAATTTTAAGTGAAGTGATTAAACCCACGGGAGGAAAGGCTACATTTTATGGTACGGCCACTTCCATTTTGGATGTTGGAGATAATTTCCATCCGGATCTTACAGGAAGGGAGAATGTGAATATTCAGCTTAAGATTAGTGGTGCTGCTCCGGATTCTTTTAGCGAAGCCCATGATAAAATACAAGCTTTCAGTGAGATTGCGACGTTTTATGACCAGCCCATAAAAAGCTATTCAGCCGGTATGTTTCTTCGATTGGCCTTTTCAGTAGCTATTCATCTCTCTTCAGATATGCTAATTTTAGATGAGGTTTTGTCAGTGGGAGATGAAGGGTTTCAATTGAAATGCAGAGATTTGTTGACTCAAATGGCCCAAGCGGGCAAAACCATATTATTTGTTTCGCACAGCCGAGCACAAGTGCAAGAGTTGGCGAATAAGTGTTTATGGCTTCATCAAGGTGAAATACGTAAAATAGGAAAACCTGTTGAGGTGCTTGGGGAATACTTTTTGATGCATAAGGATAACCATGATGCCCAAAAAAAAATAGTCGCAATTGAAAATTCATTAGAAAATACGGTTGGTAGAATAGGTTATGATTGGCCTGAAAATCAAGCGCCTGGAAATGAAAGTATGTCACTTTTGCACCTTTCTGTTTCTGATGGTGGAGGAGGACAACCCAACTCCGCAGCACCTATCCATATTCGTATGGTGGTAGATAAGAAACGAAAAGGGGTTCATATTGGACCATTTTTCTTTTTACAAGATGCTTATTTTCAGCCAGTTATGGTTGGTTATTTGCTTAATAATCCCCAAGGTACATTACTTGATGAGCAAATGAAAGATGCATATGGAAAATATGAAGTTACTTGTATTATACCATCTAATTTTTTAATTCCAGGGAAGTATTTTTTATTGCTTCGTTTTGGCATTGAAGAAAAAGGTTGGCATAATGAATCTCAAGAAGCATTTCGTTTTTCTGAAAATTTGGGTTTTTATGTTAACGAAGAAAAAAATTATAAAGATTATATCGGCGATTTGTCCAAAGGGGCAGTCCGCCCTATGTTGGATTGGAGTATCAAGCCTGTTTAGCTTTGCTTTATTGATTTTTTGCTTCGCTTAAGTTCTTGTTTTTGAATAATTTGCCAATTTTCATAAGCCCCAATCAGTGATTCCTTGTTAGTGAGTTTAGGTCCTGTAATTACATCGTAATCTGCAGGTTTATCTACATTTTCATAAACAAAAGTTTGTCCTTTAAGTATTTTCTTTAAAACATTTATGGCTGCGGTCTTGTATTGATATAGAAATTTTATTAAATCCCAAAAACGCCAATTATAGATATATACTTTTAAGTAGGCTTTAACCTGAAACCACTCTATTTGTTTCCTGCTCATATTGGCAAATTCCAAAGCACCACCAATTTGTTTATTATACTCGTCCCAGTCAGTTGAAAGTAATTTATAGCCACCTTCTCCCGCAGCAGCCATCTTAGCCACTAGGGTTGCTGGGTATGGAACCATAATTCCAAACATGGGAAGATCCGGGTTTATTTTTATGGCAAGTTTTAATGTTTGTTTTAAGGTCTCTTGTGATTCAAAGGGTTGCCCCAAAAGAAAAAAAGTGCCAATTTTCACCTTTGCCTTTCGTGCGGCTTCACAAGCTTTTAAAATGGAGTCGACATTCGTTCCTTTTCCCATTTTTTTTAAGGTATTCAAGTCTCCTGTTTCTATTCCGAGTTCAACACGGGTTACTTTTGCTTTTTGAAATAAAAGAAATATTTCTTCGTCCACATAATCTACATGAGTTTGTACGTCCCAGGAAACTTTTTCGCCAATGTTGTTGATTATCATTTGGTTCAGCAATTCTTTCGTACGTTCTTTATCCACACTGAAAATTTCGTCTCCGAAACTAATATGCTTGGGACTATATGTTTCAATAAGGTGGTTTATTTCATAAATGACATTATTTACATCTCGCTTTCTTGGGATTTTTCCGTTCGGGTTCATACAGAACGTGCAGTTATATGGGCAACCCCTTATTGTTTGAATATAATATATATCTGACTTTGGTAAAAGTTCCCAAGCAGGTAGGGGTAAGGTTGTTTGGTCTAAGATACGTTCTCTAGTTTTTGTTTGTAAAACTTGGTTGTCTTCTCGATAAACTAAGCCAGGAATAGTGCCTAGCGGCTGATTTTGTATGACTGCTTGACAGAGTTCGTGAAGTGTAATTTCTCCTTCTCCTACTACTCCCACATCAAAATGAATAAATTCTTCCAATGTTTTTAGGGGGAGCGCAGTGACGTGTGTTCCTCCTATAACTGTAATGATGGATGGTAATTGAAGTTTTATGAGTGCCGCTTGGTAAGCTGCTGGTTTTATTTCATTAGTAAAGGCGGTTAATCCAACTAAATTGGGGCCGTATCGAGTTACTTCTTCCAAAACTTGTTGAAAATTTAGTCGCTCCAACTTGGCATCAATAATTTTGATGTCATACGTATCAAATTGTTTTAGGTACCCAGCTAGGTAAGCTAAAGCAGTTCTTCCAAAGGATGGTTGATCATACCATGGTTCTATAACGGATAGAACTGGTGGGTTAATAAGGCATATTTTAAACGGTACATTTTGCATATGTAATTATTATCTCCTAGAACGTTGGACATTTCTATAAATTAAAGATTTTTTTTAATTTATAGAACAAGTTTTTTTTTCGGCCAAAAACCTTCATCTTGTCATCAATGAAGATAATTCTATCTTTTGGTATTTTCTCTACTAAAATGCCGTTTTCAGGTTGTTGGTAATTAGAATAGTTAATAAAAAATTCGGTATCAGGAACATTATATTTTTCAATTTCATACCTACCTTCTGGAATACAATAATGAATCATCTGTGTATTATCTGGAACAAATGAAACATTTAGTGCAGGCCTTATTTTTGTAGTAGTATTTGCATTTGAAAAGTGTAATAGCGCATGGTCGTATATAATCGCATCGCCCGCATTTACCGGTAAAAGTTTTCCGAAGTCCTTTACCCATTCCAAGTCATTAGTAAAATTGTTTTGCTGTATACCTGGTCCACGGATTTCATTCATGATTTTATGTGAAGTCTCTATTACACCTAAGCATCCGTTTTTTTCATTGATATCGACCAAAGGTATCCATACAGCAAAAGACCGTTCGGTACTTTCGTCTACATAAGTCCAGTCTGCATGCAATTGAAGGAAACCCCTCAAGTTGGGTAACTTAATCATAAAGTTGCCAAATACTGGTTTGTATGCCGTTGTGAAAGCGGCGGCAGATTTTCCCACTATCGCGCAAAGTATACTGCTAACGTTTTTTTTATATGTTTTATTTTCACTGAAATGGGATGTATGGAAGGGTTGCGTATATTCCGCTTGGTATTTTTCAAAAAGCGCCAAAAGGGACTTTAAATCATTGCCATTTAAAAATGAAGGTATAATGACATAACCGTCATTCTCAAATTTGTGTTGGAGTGTAATATCGTTGAAAACGGTTTTCATTTAATGTTTTTAGTGTTATGGATTGCATCTTTAGGTAAATGTTTCTTAAACGGTTTTGCTAACTCTATTTTGGTCAATGCAAACGGCAGATATTGTGCCACAGTTTTTTTTAACTTGGACTCATCGGGCTTTGAGGAAAAGACGTATCCGAAATAAAATTTCTTATCTACCTCATGCTTCTCTATTAGGTCATCGTCAATTAATTTATTTTTGAAATAATATACAAATTGGTGATTTTTTCTCAAAACGGTAATCGAAATGGCATAACGTATTTTTGTACTCAAGTTAGGTGCGGTGGAATGAAACATTGTTGGATCGAATACCATTACGTCCATCTTTTTTACAGGTACGGGATATTTCAATTTATGGAGGTTTTTTGTCTGTTTTATAAAATTCCAATTTCCTCCTAAAGATCGCAGTACGTTAACCCAAAGATGACTTGCCTGAAACGCCCATATCGTGTCACTTTCTTCATCCACGACACAAAATGGTATGCATGCAAAAAGGAAACAAACTTTTTCTTCGTCAATAAAGGTTCTGTCTTGGTGAACTTGTAAATCGCTAATTATATGAGGCGGTTTTACCTGGAATGCGCCTCCTTTATGTGGGTCGACTTTGTGCATCATAGAAATACGTGGTATTTTTTTTTCCTATTGTTTAAATCACGTCGTTTTTTTTTCATATTTCAGGATTAAATAATATTCCGCTGTTCAACATATGTTTGTTGAGCTCCAAATCTTCTAATTTCGATATTTTATTAAAAGTTTGCAAACATGATTTTATTTCTTCGTTTTTAACAACATTTTTATCACACAATAGCCATATTTCAAATAATGCTTATGGTATTTTTATTTTTAAAAAAAAGAGTTTATACTTATTTCAAGATTAGGATTGGTTTTAGGTAGATTTTGCATATCGAATATTTTGTTGATAATGTTTGAAATGTCCGTAAGGATGATTAATTTTATAATTGATATGCAAATTATAATTCGATATTTTTTTTGCAGAAACGCAACTCAATAGAAACCCGGGTTTGGTCGGGATGGTTATTCTCACCATTACCATGTAAAATATAAGGGGAAAATAATAGCGCCTCTCCAGCGTGAAGTACCGGCTTTATATGCTTGAATGGTTTTTTGATGGCAATAGCAGCTGGCACATGGTAACTTTTACCATTGATAACGGCACCTTTCTTGGTTTTAAGTATTTCAGAATCGTTGAGCAAATGTGACTTGGGCAAGAGACAGATGGTATTACCTTGAGAAAACCCGCTGATGGGTATCCAAACATTAACGGTATTTTGCCAGTATGGCAACCAAGCATCCCTATGATATGGGCTATGGTCGGTAGTATGGGGTCTTATAATTCTAAATCCTATAAATTTTCCCATAACACCTCTATGGTTGATTACTTTTATGTCTAAAGGGTTTGACAAAAGTTTTTCAACCCTTTTTTGCACGATATCGAAAAGTGGGCTTATTACATCAGGAGACATTGCCCATGAAGATACCGCATAATGTATGGAATCGTCTTTTACATGGCGATGGTAATTTTCCAGTGTAAAATCTTCGAGCACAGTCTGATGCTGTTGTAACAAGGTTTTTACATGCTTTGTAATGTAAGTGGAGAGTTCCTCAAATTCAGTTTCGCTAAGCAACTTATAAATGCCAAAACCTTCCGTCATCAATTCATGGCTCGTTTGGATAATATCTTCCGATTGATTTAATGACAATTCATTATCACCGAATTCACAATCGTTTAAATGTTGGATAAGGTCTTCATCATGAAATAAATAGTGATACGTATTTGTTTTCATAAGCCAAGTTATCTATGTCGCAGCCAAAGCTGGTTCGGTGGATTTTGGTGAAAATGTAGGAGTTGCTTCAGTACCTTCATCGGGTTTTGTAGCCTTGGCCCCCCCCAGGCCCAACTTTCTTCTTACAAAAGCATAAACGTGAAAAAGGTAATGTTTAGCGTAGGCCTCAAATTCAGGGTTCTTGTGTCTAAATCCGATATAAATATCCAACAATGAAATTACCATTAATGCAATACCCGTGGGTATCCATTGCACATGTTCGGGCTTAATTTTTTGTTTGATGGAGTGGGGCATGGCGGGCATGGTCTTATACAAAAACTCATAGCTTTGGTATAACTTAACTAATTTTTGGTTTTTGATGTTGTCCTTATTCCTAAAGAAATAAAAATCAATCCCCTCATTCAAGCGTGTAGCTTGTTCCTCGTCAAGTATACCTTGCTCCAAACCCTGTTTCATCAAATCGGTGCCTGGCAAAAAACATGTCCAAAAGGTCTGTATCCTTTTCGGTGTTTGCTCAGCATACAATTGCAAGGCAGTGGCTTGTGACTCTATTGGTTCGCCAGGCAGGCCGAGCATCTGGTCAACCTTGGATTTTATGCCATGCTTATTCATGGATTCGAGTGCGCGGATTATATGATCCGAATCTTCATACCTCCGCAGATTTTCGTGCTTAAATTTTTCATCCATAGTCTGGATGCCCATTTGGATCCATTCGCATCCGGCATTTTTAAGCCATCCTGCCATCTCATCGTCAAAGTATTGGGGGTGTATCAGGCATTGGAAAGGAATATTGATTTCTTTGACGTAGCGGTGTGTAAACTCCTTAATCCAGCTTTTGCTAACGGTGAAAACGTCATCTTGAAAATCAACCCATCGTATGCCATATCTTTTTTTTGCCCATTTCAGTTCTTCAATAACATGGTCCACACTTCTTTGTCTTACATATTTACCTTTTTTCTCTTCGGGCAATCTCGCAAAAAAGTTATTAAAACAAAAGGAGCATGTATATGGGCATCCTCTTGTAGCCATAGTGAGGTACATATCTTTAATTCGTATATGGTCCTCCCATATAATTTTATCATAAAAAGGAAGTGAATCCAGATCCTGGATAAAGCCTTTCTGCACCCCCCGAATAATATCACCGGTGAAGAGTTTATAACGGGTATTGGGAATTAACTCTGCTGCGCGCCCGCTAGAAATGTGTTTTAAAATTAATGAAAATGCAAGGTCCCCTTCTCCTACAACCACATAGTCTACTTCTGGTTTACTGAGCACCAAATCAGGAACGGCAGAAACATGGACACCGCCAAAAATTGTTTTAATGTTTGGGTTTATGTTTTTTGCCTCCCTAGCAATACCAAGCATCCACTGAAAAGTGGAAGTAAGGCAGGAAAATGCTAATACATCTGGGTTTTGGTATGCGATGGCTTGCATCACATTCTGTCGGTCATCGAAAATTTTTCCCAACCACGGAATTTCCAAATTAAAGCGATCATGAAACAAGGATGCGCTAAATGCCATATTGACTTCGTGTCCATCCCTTTTGGCGATAGCTGATAATTGGCTTATAGCTAATTGTTCCGAACCTAACGCCACAAATGTTACTTTCATTATCCTTCCTTAATTTCTTTTAGTAATGGTCTTAGCTTTGTAAGATGAACAAATTTAGAAAAATTATCATTGTTGTCCGAAAAAATTCTAAATTAGTAAAAAAGTTTTGTTAAAGTCTTAATTTTTGCTGATTAGAGTCTTCATTTTTAAAACAGAACCCCTTAGGGGGCAAAAAAAGGCGTAGTTGACGTATATTTTTGTGGTTATTTTTTCCCATTTTGCTATTGGTTTTTTCAAGAATTTGAATAGGTCTATATAGGCCTATATGGGTCATTAAATGATAGCTGATTGCGGACATCATGTCGGAGTACGCCCATTTTCTTTGTACCTTACTTTGAATAACAAGTATGATGAGTTGAAAAATCAGGCTTGCCCAAATTTATATTTCGATTGCATTTTGATTGTCCCTGAGAAAGTACATTTGGGGGAAGGTCTGCTTGAGGCTTTTGAACATTGTTTCTATTTGTCTCCCTGCTTTGGTAGATACCAGCAACTTTGTTGGCATCAAGCCCAATGTTGTTGGTAATAAACTCATATATCTTTTGGTGTTTATCATCCCCCAAAGCGATTCTTCTCAGCGAAAAGAGGATACCATTTTTATCCCAAAGATCAATTTTCTCATTTTTTGGGACATCGTCATCAACTTTATCTGGAATATCAAACTCTTCAAGGCTTATTTAGCGGGCATTATCTTTTTGCTTAGTTACAAAGTAAATATCATCCAATGTCCGTTCTTTGCATTGCTGATAATCTACATATCCTATATCAAAAACTACATAAGAACCCTTTTTAAATTCAAGCTCTTTTAAAAAGGTATGGTCGTGAGTAGCGGCGCTTGAAAACTTTACCAGGCATGGCACATCTTCCATGGCGTTTATCATGGTGTGCATCTTTATGCCGCCTCGCGTTTTGACATTCATCGGATTTCTCCCAACACCTTTAAGAATGTCGCTAAAAAGGGTTATTGTTGACGAATCAACAATTTTGAGATCCTTTACCAGCGGTTCATAAACTCTGCTGTCTGATAAAAACCCATGGTAGCGTTTATAAAGCAATTGTAAATGGCTGCATATACTTCTGAGCTTCTTCTCCTGTTAGCATTAGCCAATTAACTGCGCTTGAGAAATCTTTTAGGCCCAAATGATTAATCTTACCTTTAAAGGCAAGCATGATGCAGGATACTTCACGAAGCGAACGACCACCACCAATAACAATGAAAAACATCGTTGCCAAGTGCGCGTAAGTAGTGATTTTTTTAGTTTACATGTCGCTTTGATAATTTTGCGCTGTCTGATAAACATCGTGGGGCAAAATGAAATTTCATACTTATTTTATGTTAGGTTGACCGCCAAAATTTTTACTTTTGTTTGAATCTGGATTCTTGGAAAAATTAAGATAAAAAAAAGCAGGAAATCTAACTACGGAAATCCCGCCTTTTAGATTTTTTATCGGTCACTGATGAAAATTTATTTACTTGCTTCTCATGTATTTGAATACATGAATTTTTCTATTTTTTAAAATAAAATACAAAATAGATGCAAATATTTTAATTAACTCGGGAGCGTTACTCATAAGTACCAGAAAATTATCTTTGAGGTACATAGGGCGCAAATAGAATTTTCTAAAAAAAAATGTCTCATTTTTTAAATACGTATCAAGAATGTTTGGATCCTTAAATTCATTTTTATAAGGAAGAAGAGAAAAGTTGATTTGATCCTTCAACTTCGCATATAATACGGTGCCAGGGTATGGTGTAATTAAGGCAACAGCAATGAAGCTTAGTTTTGATTTTTTCGCAAATTCAATACTTTTTTTTAAATCTTCATTATCTTCTATGGGATAACCCAACATGAAAAAACCTGCGGTTTCTATCTTATTTTTTCGGCAAAGCAGTAAGTTGCGTTGAGCCTCGTTTAAATCAACTTCCTTATTTAAATACCGTAATACCTTTTCACTCCCCGATTCTACACCAAAATAAATCCTTTTACATCCCGCCTTTCTCATCCACTTTAACATCTCGTCGTTAATGGTATCTACACGGCTTAAACAAGTCCACTGTATTTTTATATTGCTTTCAATAAGTAATTTACAAAACTCAATTACTCTTTTGGGCACTGCCGTAAAGGTATCGTCGATAAAACGTAACGAACGTATTTGAAATTTCTCGTGCAAATAGGCCACTTCTTCCATCATCCTTTCTGGGGTAAGTAAGGTGAGTTTGGTACCAAATGATTTAACACAATAATTACATTGATATGGGCATCCTCTTGCAGATTGTATCATTCCAAATGGTTGCGGCATGAAGGGCTCGTTATAGTGTTCAATTTTTAACAACTCGTAAGCTGGTGCAGGTAGCTTATTAGGGTTGGTAATACGTTGTATGGCACTATTTAATGTTATGGTGCCGTTCTTATTGCGAAATGCGATGCCCTGCACCTCGTCAGCAGGCTTCAATCCTGCAAGTACATCGTAAAGTTCTGAAAATATGAGGTCTGGTTCACCAAGGATAATATAATCGACATGTGAATTTTCTAAAATCTCTGAAGGGAATTGGGTAGGGTAATGACCAAATAATACAACAGGGGTATTGGGGTAGATAGTTTTTATAACGTTAATCTTTTCCAGATCTTTTTCTATAATTTCGAAACCGCAGATGGTTACTATCACACCGGGGGATATTTTGGCTATAGTTTTAATCGTTTTCTCCATATCCAACTTTTCGGCGATACAATCTAATAGGAATGCTTCTTTTTTTTTGAAGTCTTTTATTATACCAGCCAAGGCGATAAGCTCCTGAGGAGGGAAAAGGTAATTCGGAGCGAGAGATGAGCACATATATCTCCTCATGATCTGTTGCTCATGTGGTAAATTTAGAAAAAGGACAGACGGTCCTATGGCTTTCTCCGGCTGTTTTGTTTCAGCACAGTTGTACTCATCTTTTAACAGAACACTGCTTTTCATAATTACGATTGATATCGAGTAAATATTTGTGTGGTAATATACGTAAATCTCTCTTAGAAAAAGTTGAATCTGCGTTGCAAGGGTAAATAAAGTTTCCAGCAAAGTGATAAGAGATAGTGGATGGGGTATAGCTTTTGCTGAGGAATCTTTTTTAATATGGGTATTTTTTTTTCAAAGTAATTATAGGTTTGCGCCCCTAAAACCTTGCTACACAGGGTGAGCTTACTTACAGTAATGAAATCCGGTACTATATCAATCACCAGCAAATATCGTCTCTTATTCGAAAAGTTCCAGGTGGTATGCAAATGCGCTTCAGTAAACAGTACTATTTTTCCTTCTTCCCATCCCATTTCTTCGTCAGAAACCTTTATCCCGCAAATAGGATAGGCATCTGGTATGCTTAAACCTAAATGGCAACGGATAATTCCGTTTGTATCACCATAATGTGGCTTTATAGTGGATTGGGGAGAAAGCACGCTAATTGCAGCCAGCGTACAGTTAGGTATTTGTTCTAAAAGCGCACAAGTTTTTGGAAAGTTTTTCCTGTTTTTATGAAATTTCCACATGAAATTTTCCAAGTAGATATTGCTCCAGCTTACTTCGCTGCTAAGCTCTGGCGGAGAATAGGTGTTCAATCCCTTTATTTGACCTCTAAGTCTTTCATATTCAAAAACTTCTTGCTGAATTTCTTTCCAATTTTTCAATAAAATTATCAACTCAGGAAATTTGTCGGACGGATAAAAACATGGAAGTTGCCCCTCGTATTTGCTATCCCTTATGAAGACAGTAAGCGATTCTTTATCAGTCCATTGTATTTTTTTGCCATACATCTCTAAATAATAATATTTTTTTGAAGGTTTAAGGTAATATTTTAAATCTGTTTTGTAGAGGTATATAAAAAAACCAAAAGCACGAAAATAGAAGATGAAAAGTTTTTATGATTAGGAGCGGCGTTTTTTTCAAGGCTGGCTTTTTAGAGTAAAAATATTTTAATGAGAGGGCGCCAAGGATTTTAGATTTAACCAAATGGATGTTTTCCGCATATTCCTTTCTCAAAATATCAAAAACCATTACAAACCGTCGTTCGGAACTTTCATTCCAAGTAGTATGGTAATGGGCGTCACTAAACATAAGTACTTTTCCGTTTTCCCAGCCATGTTCCTCGTTACCGACTCTTACACCACAAATAGGATATTGGGCTGGAATGTGCAGCCCCAGATGGCAACGGATTGTGGTGTTGGTTTCTCCATTGTGAGGTAGTACTCTAGAGTGTGGCTCCATTACTGTTATTCCGGCAAAAATCAGGTTGGGTATAGATTTTATGATAGAATGGGTGAGCGGGAATTGGGCGCAATTTTTGTGCTTTTTCCAACCGAAATTGTAGAAATAAATATTTTTCCATGCGTCCGGAGATGATAAGTAAGGTGGATTGATATTGGTTACATCTATTTGCTTCTCGCCATTTATTAACGGTGCGATCTCATTACGTATTAGGCTCCATTTTGACTCGAGTTCGATGATTTCTGGAAAGTCATTGGAGTTGTAAAAGTAAGCATGTGAGCCATTGTACGACTCCTCTCTTAGGAAGTAATGCGCTGGTTCTTTAATAGAAAATTTCATATTATAAAATACTTAAATCAAGATAATGTTCAGTGAGTAAATTTAACTAAATATTTCTATCAGAACTCTCATATTCGCGCTTAAGACTATTTTTATTTTGCATTTAAAATAATCCATTACCTTTACGGTACTTGTAATATTTAAGATTCTTAAAACCATTCACATAGCTGCGCAGAATGAAGGTTTGTTTAATACGTCCACAGCAACTCGTAACAAAATCCAGCATTGGAAACAAAGCTGCAGCCCCTTTGGGCATCGCATTTTTGGCAGCCATGTTGCAAAAACACGGTTATGAGGTAGTGTTACTCGATGCGATTGCAGAAGATCCTGACAGGTTATCCGAATACATTGAGGATGTTTACGTAAACGGTTTAAGTATTCCAGCCCTGTTGGACCGTATTCCAACAGATGCAGATATAATTGGTTTTAGCCTGATGTTTACAATGAACTGGATCCATGACCGAAAGCTCATACAAGAGGTTCGTTCCAGGTTTCCTGATAAACTTTTGATTGCCGGTGGAGAACATATTACAGCACTGCCAGAATACTCTATGATTCAATCTGGACTTGACGTGTGTGTTTTAGGCGAAGGAGAGCTCACGTTGATCGATTTGTTAAATACATTGCAAAGTGGAGGTTCATTTGCAACTGTAAATGGTATAGCTTATCTTGTTGATGGTAAATGTGTTTTTACCGCAAAACGCAGACGGCAGTTAGATATTAATGAATTGCCTTGGCCCTCATGGGATCTCTTGCCAATAAATAAATATTTTGAGCATGGGATGGTGTTCGGTGTTGACCGCGGTAATTGCTTACCTATAATGGCCAGTAGGGGCTGCCCATATCGCTGTACATTCTGCAGCAGTCCTGATATGTGGGGAACCAGATATGTATTAAGGACAGTTGACGACGTGGTGAATGAAATGGAGAATCTTCATAAAAAATATGGTGTCCAGAATATAGATTTTTACGATCTTACGGCTATAATAAAACGCGATTGGATTGTAAATTTATGCAAGGAGTTGATAAAAAGGAAGGTACCCATAACTTGGCAATTGCCATCTGGAACCCGTTCCGAGGCAATAGATAATGAAGTGGCTCATCTTATGTATTTGTCAGGGTGTAGAAATGTAACTTATGCACCAGAATCTGGATCGGAAGAGTTGTTGAAAATTATTCTTAAGAAGGTTAAACTGAACAGTTTATTATTATCTGCTAAATACTCTGTTCAACAAAAATTGAATGTAAAAGTTAACATTATTGTGGGTTTGCCCGACGAAACCCACCGACACCTTTGGAAAACAATTTTATTTTTGGTGAAATGCAGTTGGTTGGGCATACACGACACTACCCCGGGTCTTTTTTATCCTTATCCGGGCAGTAAAATATTTAATGATTTGCTCGACAACGGTGAAGTAAGTTTGGAGAATGATGACTATTTAATAAAGCTTATTTTCACAGATTCTTTTACACGTAATTATACATACAATAAAAATATGTCTGTACGCTGGATAAGGTTTTATCAGTTACTTATCCTTGCCACATTTTACGGTACTAATTATTTATTTAGACCCATACGTCTGTTCCGTACATTATCCAATATTTATTTAAAAAAATACGAGTCGCGTTTTGAAATGACCTTTGCCGATTTACTGAAATCAAATAAGCTGTCAAAGAAAATTGAAAAGTCTGAATTTGTTCAAGTGTCAGATAGTGAGGATAATAAAAAAAATGTTGATATTGTTTAGTTCCTAAGTTTTGCAAGTAAAAAATGAATAGTTTTGTGAAGAACTTTTTTATCGATTTTATCTGTAATAATGTATGAAACCCTGTAACGTAAAGAACTCGCATTGGCTTAAGTATAATATGTTGTTCTTGGCTGAACACTTTTTAGGCGAAAAAAATTATAATAAACTATTAGGTAGGACTGAAGCGAAGTTATATGCGGATATAGATAAATACATTAAAGAGAATCCTATCGAGGATGATTTTCAGATATTGGAAAGAAAAAAAGAAGAATGGGAAGGTAAGTTAGATCATCCCCATTTTCCCATAGTATACAGGGGCGCTGCCAATGATTGGGCATGCACATCAAAGTGGAATTTTGAATACTTCTCAAACAAATACGGTAATGAGGATGTGACTCTTATCAATAATGCTGGTTTAGTAAAAGATACCGATCAGGCTTATGATGTTGTAAAATTAAGGGATTATATTACCAATCTTAAAGCTGGTTCAAAAAAATATTTGAAGTTTTCAAGAATAGTAGATGAGAAATCTACTTTGCGGGAAGATTTTGATTACGAATGGCTAAAAAAATTCAGGGTACCCTTTGCACAAAATGACCTGTTTTATTTTTTTATGGGAGGTAAAAATACAATGACACCAATCCATGATGGTTTTGCAACCACCGTGTTTGTCCAGATAGAAGGCACTAAAAAGTGGATTTTCTATCCTACCAACCATCGATTATTTATCGGCGCCCGGCCAAGAAGATACAATTACTTCTATAGTGAGGCTAATCCTTATAATCTGAACGATTCCAAATTTCCTCTATTAAAACATGCTAAGCCACATGAGGTAACCCTTCATGCCGGAGATGTATTATATTTCCCATCCTTTGTTTGGCATCAGGTCGAAAACGTAACGGATACGATAGGTGTGGCTTATAAGTTTGCAGCGCTGCCATCGGGCTTCACTTCGTCTAAAATGTTGGCTACCTGTTTTTTGTTGGCAACAAAGCCATGGCTTATAGAAACAATGATGCCTTGGAGAGGTGATACCTATAAATACAAAAAATAATCCATATAATTATTGATGATTTGGAATCACTGGTGACTGATAATAATACGAATTAATTATTTTACTTTCTGAAAATCTTGATTTTATTGAGATTAATTTCTCGACTTCATAAGTAAGCCCCCATTTTTAAGCACTACTAAATTAGAGTTTAAGTTGAGCGTCGTATTCTCTGAGCCAGTCTTTTTCTGGCTTTTCAAGAAATTTTATTTTATGAATCTAGTTGAACAAATGAAATCTGCAGAAGCTGGCAAGATCGGATAAAGACCATTTTCGCTTGATTTTCTTGTGTAATGCAGTTAGAAGTAGGTTAACGATTAGCGCACACCGGATTTGTATTTTGATGGCGTTCTCATTGTACACAAGGAAGAATTGGAGGGGGACGTTTTGTTTGAGTTGTTTGAAGCGGAGTTCTAATTGCCAGCGCTTCTTGTAAACCTGTGCGATTTGTCCTGCATTCATACCGAATATATTTGTCATAAACTCAAAGCAGCGTTTATTTTCATCATCCCAGTAAGCTAATCTTTTATGTTCAATGGTTTTTAGATATGCCTCGTTCTCTTTTATATCCACACTGATAATCTAATCTTTGATTAAGCCATTGTCGGCTTAGGGGGATATCGTTTTCTTTCACGGACTGAAAGGCCGCATTGGACTTTAAACGTGTAACGAAAAACACACCATGCTCCGTAAACTTATCGAAGGTTTTATAATCGTTATATCCCTTGTCAAAAAATGCAACCTTGCCCTTTTTTAGCTCAATATGCTTCAAGAACTGTTTATCGTGCGTGTGGGAGGGAAGAACCAGACAAGTTTTGGAACTTTCCCTTGCAGGTTGATATGTGTATGCTCTTTAATTCCACCTTTTCGCTTTCCGTTGTTTGGTTGTCTTCTAATTCAACCCCAAAATCTCCTTAAGCAAAGATATGGTGCTAGAATCAATGATATTCAACTTATTTTCCCACACGTATGACGGTCGACTGTCCGAGTAAATCGGATGATATATTCTTTAAGAAGATAATAATACACATGCTGGACCACTTAATGGCTTCTTTTCTTGTCGGCATCAATAAACGTACTTTTATAAGGAATGTGTTTCAACTGAAAGTGATTCATTTTCCCTTTCAATCAAAGCATTGACGAGGCTACTTCTAATACTGGGGTACAAAGTGCGAATGTGGAAAACAACATACTTATCAAGTAATCTGAAGCGTCAAACTATTTCGAGTAATGATCTGCCTTGTGTTTTCTGGCTATTGTATTGATTTTCTTCAATTCAATTAAAGAAATCAGCTGTCCGAAAACAGATTATCCCAAAAGGTAATTATTTTTAACCATGTGATTTAGTTCTGCAAAACCAAATTGCATTAAAGCAGGAAATCTTCAGCAGGAAATCCCACTTTTTAAAATGTTTTATCGGGCACTAGTGATTTGGGATATTTTTTTTGAAAATAATTTGCCTTTCTTTTATCAAAAAAATGGCACCCATACCTATTTCGGGGATGAAATAGGATAAATGTACATATATTGAAAAGATGGCAAACGTTTGTAGCATATCTTTTGTAACAATTACTCCGTACTGATGGGCGGCTACTATTAAAACCGAATATACTCCGTAGTGCATCACCCCAATATTGCTTGGTGCGGATGGAATGAAGGCAATAATCATCATGCTCAATGCAATAAAATATGATGTATATAGCGTTGTTATGTTTTCATTTACGCCAGCCGCTATTAGTAAAATGTAAAATTGTGCCAAGTTCAGAAAAAATATTAGCATGCCTGCAACAAGGTATCTTAGCATAATTTTTTTTTTAATCAAATGCTGTATATGCAATGAAGTGTAAATATATAGCCGGTACATATGCAAGCCTAATTTACCCAAAACGGCAACCACTTTTTTCCATAAATATTTTTCAACTGATTTATATTTCTGCATAATTACATATATAGTCCAAAATATTACAATTGCTGTTGATGTTATTCCGATAGCCAACATAATGTAATTGTATTGAAAAGGCTTCCCAATAAAAAGTATAATCGATAAGACTATAAAAACTTGAGCGTCTATCCATTTTTCTGTTATAATTGAGGATAACGATTGCGAAAAATTAACATTGTTTTTTTTTCCGAAATGATAAGCCCGCACACCTTCTCCCAAGTTTCCTGGTAATATGCAGTTATAGAAATTTCCGATGACTAAACTTTCGTATGTACTTATTTCATACTGTTTTTTACCCCTTTCTAGCCATATAATTTTTGCTCGTTTAGATTGTACATAAATGGCAATAATAAATGCAACAACTGCTAATGTAAAATAAGCCCAACTTAGTGGCGTAAAATGTAAATCACGCCACCCGATTTCACTTTTTTTTACTGTATACAACAAAAGAATACCACTGATAATAAAGCCTATGATAGACCTAAAATCTATTTTTTTTTTATATTGGGATAAATGATTGCGTAGCATGCTTATGGTTTGGCATTTCACACACAAAATTATATAAATTAGTGAGATTACACATCAAATCACTATAATTGTACTGTAATCCATTTTTTTATGTTTATACTTGGCATTAATGGCGGCTTCAGACAAGGGTATCAGGATATTAGCGCATGTTTGATAAAAGATGGGCGTATTGTTGCAGCCGTTGAAGAAGAAAGGTTGAGTAGAGTAAAACATTCTCCAGGCCAGTTACCGTACCTATCTATCCTAGAGGTATTAAAAATTGGAGGGGTAACAATATTTGATATTGAAGAAATAGCTTTTCACGGGAGTACCTGGGGTGATGACATAGGGCCAAAATTAAATTCGTATTTTATGGATTATTTTGGTCATGCCCCCTCAGTGAAGCGATATCACCATCACGACTGCCATGCCGCGGGCACTTTTTTTTCATCTGGATTTGGGGAAGCTTTGGTGCTGACGATAGACAATTCTGGAGATGGTGTATCTTGCCAGGTGGCTTTGGCTAAAAATAATAATTTTACATTATTAAAAAGATATGAACGCCCATCAAGCTTTGGTGTTTTTTATTCTTTGATAACTCAATATTGCGGTTTCCAAAAAGATAGGGATGAGTTTAAACTCATGGGATTGGCTGGCTACGGGAACAATGATGCAATTGATTTTTCATGGCTGATTGACTTTTCTGATGGAGAACTTTTTGTAAACACTGCTTATATCAATACGGTTCCAAAATTAGCCCCCTCGCTACATAAGGATGAAATGAATTTCAATGAACAATTTATTGAAAAGATGGGGAAAAGAAGACGTCTACCTTTTGAGCCGGTTTCACAATATTATAAGGATGTTGCGGCATCGGCACAAAAACAATTAGAAAATGTAGTACTTAAAATGTTGGCTTATTATGTTCAAAAAACGGGGATAAAAACTATATGTATGTCCGGAGGAGTTGCACTCAACTGCCTAATGAACCAAAAGATTATGAATGCAGGATTTGTGGATGCAATTTTTATTCAGCCGGCCTCTACCGATGCAGGAATATCCATGGGTGCAGGTTGGCTATCAACTCTGAATAAAAATGTTGTTCCGATTGCACCAACAAGCGCATATTTGGGTAGGGAGTTTGGGCATGATGAAATAAAACTGATTCTTGACCTATGTGGTGTAAAATATGTGGAGCGTGAAGATTTTGTTGACTTGGCAGCACATTATTTGGCGGAAAATAAAGTAATCGGTTGGTTTCAGGGGTCCATGGAGTTTGGTCCCAGGGCATTGGGGAATAGAAGCATATTGGCAAACCCAGGCAGTCCTTCCATTAAGCAAGTGGTTAACCAAAAAATAAAATTTAGGGAGTCTTTTCGGCCGTTTGGAGCTTCTGTTCTGGAAGAGGACGCTTCTAGGTATTTTGAGGGTAAAAATCCGATTGCGCCACATATGACAATAACATATACCACCAAGTCGGAATATATTTCCCATTTGGAGGGCGTTACACACGTGGATGGCACTTGTCGCATCCAAACGGTTAATGCATTACAAAATCCTCTCTTTTATAAGCTTCTACAAAAAATGAAGTCAAACTCTGAACATGGAATTTGTCTCAATACCAGTTTTAATCTTAGTCATGAACCTATTGTATATTCGCCACAGCATGCGCTGGCCACCTTTTATGGCAGCGGTATAGATGCTCTTTTTTTGGGAAATTTTGTTATCACGAAATAAATGAATTTATGTTTGAGAATATTTTTAAACGGAAAATAAATAACGAAGAAAAAAAATCTACACCTACCAATGTGGGTGAGTTTTATAATACCCAAACCGATAATTTTTTAAAGGTGTATGGTGAGATTATCCAAGCTTTTAGAACCAATAATGTAGAAGATTACTTGAATTATACTGCAAGCAATGCACGAATTGCGCCCGGAATGAAATTAATTGATGCGGGGTGTGGCGTTTGTGGGCCTGCGATACATTTTGCAAAATCGGTTAGCAATTTACATATCGAGGCTTGTACTATATCTTCTGTGCAGGCACAGATGTCAAAAGATAGAATACAAGCAAACGGATTAAACGATAGGATACATGTAAGGGAAGCGGATTATCACCGCCTTAATGAATTATATCCGAATACTGAATTTGATCGCGTATATTTTCTTGAATCATTCGGGCATTCCGATAACAAGGCAAAACTTATTGATGCGGTATGGGATGTATTGAAACCTGGCGGTATGCTCTATATCAAAGACTTATTCAGGAGGGAATCCGACAATGCATGGGAGCAATTGAAGATTGATCAAATTTGTGAGCAGATAAACAAAGCATACTGCTATCATATTGCTGACTTGACTGAAATAATATCTATTCTGAGACGTAAAGGCTATATTTTACATTTTATTAAAGTTCCTGAAATAGAACGGTCAGTATTTGAAAACCTAACCATTTCAAATGATTTTCAGAATCTTTTTAATATCGGAAAAATTGACTCATGGGATGAATATGTGTTTCCGATAGATTTCTATGAAATTTTAGCCGAAAAGCCGGTACAACATTCCATGGAAGATGTACATCTTTACTTTATGAACAAAAAATAGTGGATGTAAAACTTGCCATACGCAAATTGTCAAATATTACGCGAGCGGGAGACTGGCGTTTTAGCTTTGTCCCATTTATCATGGGATGTGTTTATTTGTGGTTTTATTGGTTTCAATTGCCTTTTACGGGTAGTACGCTTTTATTGCTCACTTTCTCATTGATTACAACTTTTGGTTTTGCCGCCCTGGGTTATTTTATCAATGAGTTTTTTGATCAGGAACTTGATGCCAAAGCCGGCAAAATAAATAGAATGAGCTTGTTGAATCCAGCACAAAGGCTGGGGTTGCTTGTATGTATTCTTTTCGCCACTTTCCTGCCTTGGGTATATTTGCCCTTTAATGAGGTTTCGCTTTTGTTGATATGTTTAGAAATTGCCTTGTTCCTAGTATACTCCCTTCCCTTTATTCGACTAAAAGAAAAGCCATTTCTTTCAAGTTTTATTGATGCCTCTTATGCATACGTAGTGCCTTTGGTGTTGTCTTTTTATACTTATTCGCTTTACGCTGGAAAGAGCCCATTTTCTCTGTTTTTTGATTTCTTTATTTCCGCCGTTTTTTTTATTGGCTTTAGAAATATAACCATTCACCATATCAACGATGTTTTTAAAGATATAAAAGCGGGTGTTGTAACGCTTCCCCAAATTTTGGGTCCAGCTAAAACTAATGTGCTCATTTATACGCTAATTGTTTTGGAAATTATCGCTTTTTCCCTATCCTGTGTATGTATTTCAATTGAATTTCCATACGTCTTCGTGTGGTGTTTTTTGTATTTTGTTTTACTTATTTATAGTATTTATAATTTGAACTTTCGGTTTGATCGATATTTTTGTGTAAACCCAGCTCGACATTTAACGGATAAGGCATATCAAATATGGTTTCCGATCTTTCTATTGGTTTTGTTGGTTACAGAGGATTGGCGTTGGGTTTTTGTGTTCATCGTTCATTTTTTTGTGTTAGTTCCATTTTCCTTTTTTAAGAATACATATATTGTATTAAGGTTGAAAGTACGGCCAATTTTATCGGTTACTATAAACTATTCCATATATTACACCATGAAGCTTTTTGGCGTTGATTTAAAGAAAGAAAATAAATCGTTGCTTGAATTCTTTATGCGTGGAAAAAAATAATAAGGCGAGATATGTGTGGTATAGCAGGGTATATTGATTTGGCAAAAAATGTAGATAGCACTACACTTATAGGCATGAGAGATACCTTGACGCACAGGGGTCCCGATGCCGCAGGTGTTTACATATCGGACGATAGAAACGTTGGATTGGCCCACCGGAGACTCTCTTTTATTGACTTGTCGGATGCTGGAATACAGCCGATGGTTTCGGCTAATGGACGATATATCGTTTCGTTTAATGGTGAAATATACAATTTCAAACAACTTCGCGAAGCGTTAGAAAGAGACGGTTATGTTTTCCAGTCGCAAACAGATACAGAGGTGTTGTTGCATGGTTATGATGCATGGAAGGAGCAATTGCCTAAGTATTTGAAAGGAATGTTTGCATTCGCTATTTATGATGATAGCGAGAAAATACTGTTTTTGGCAAGAGATAGGTTTGGTATTAAACCCCTGTTTTATGGTCATTCATCCACTTGTTTTGCTTTTGCGAGTGAACTGAAAGCTATTTTTTCGCTACCTTTTTTCCCAAAAAAGATCAAAAAGGAGTCTGTGGGTAAATTTTTAGCAAATAGATATGTTCCAACCCCAAACACGATGTGGGAGAATGTCTATAAACTGCCTCCGGCACATTGGATGAAAATTAAAACAGACACATTACAAATTGAAGAAAAAAGATACTGGCAATTAGTTGTTTCTGCAAAAAATGAAAGAAAAGACGCAGCTGAAATTATTAGTCAAAAATTGACCAAATCGCTTGAAGAACATTTACTTAGTGATGTACCAATAGGCGCATTTTTGTCGGGAGGCATGGACTCAAGTGCCTTAACGGTTCTAATGAAGCAGCTTGCATATGAGCCCTTGGATTTTTTTTCAATAGGTTTTTCGGGTTGGAATGAGAGCGAACATGAGTATGCAAAACTTGTGGCGGATAAGCTCCATGCTAATTTACACACCCTTTTACTGGATAAGATATCCATTGAAACGGTAGAAACGTTAATGTATTACTATGATGATCCAATTGCGGATATTTCAATCCTGCCAACTTATGCCGTAAGTGGTATTGCCTCAAAAAAGGTAAAAGCCGTTGTATCGGGAGAAGGCGCTGACGAATCTTTTGGCGGATATTGGTGGCAAAAGCCGGCTAGTTTTTATTTTTCTTCGGCATTTCATCGCATTAAGTCAAGGGTATTTGGAAAATCATTCGCTGAAATAAAAAAACACTATATACAAGCAATGAGCATGGGGCTTTTTGATAAAGAAGAACTCGGACGTGCTTTTACTGCAGATTGGCAAGATGCCGTTTCGGATGATCCATTCGCACATTTTGACCGTTTTGAACAGAAAGGGAGTTCTACCTTAAAACAAATTCAATTTTTAGACATTCATACATTTATGTCTGAACTCATTCTTACAAAAGTGGATAGGGCAAGTATGGCTCATTCCTTAGAAGTGAGAGTTCCTTTTTTGGATCATGAATTAGTGGAGTTTTTGTTTGGTTTGCCCGATGATTCATATTTTGATGAACATATTCAAAAACGAGAAATACGTAAACTACTTCAAGGACATGTGCCGGCAATCATATATGAGCGAAAAAAACAAGGCTTTGTTGGGCCAGATAAGTTTTATATGGATATGGAAGTCTATAATATGCTTTTGGTAGGAAATTTAATAAAGGATGGGGTAATTCGTAAAGAATATGTGGTGGACTTACTTGCTGAAAAAGACCATTGGAGACTTTGGAAACTTTTTGTTCTTGAAAACTGGTGGAAAATTTGGGTAAAAGGTGGGGAATCTAAATAGAACGAGTATGCAAAATATATATGTATTTGTTGTTTGTGGTGGGCTTGAGCATATAAATACCTTACACTACTCTTTACCCTTTTTTAAAAAAAGAACCCAAAATCCGATATGGGTTGTATCCGATTCAACACGAAATGAATCTCCAGTCGTTCACTCGGATATAATTGATGTCAAGGTACCTGCTGAATATGATAATCATCAAGCATCCATTTGGTTAAAAACGAATTTACATAATCTTTTACCCAAAGGGAATCGATATGTTTACTTGGATACGGATATCTTGGCAATAGGCTCCCAATCAGACGCAATTTTTGAACAGTACATCCCTCCCATTCGTTTTGCGGCAGACCATTGTAAAATGAAACAATTTAGCCCCTATGCGGTCAATTGCATGTGTTTGCCTACTCATACGGCATATCGTGAACGTGTTAATGCATTGTTGGAGCAGCAGGATCCTCTTTCGGGTACGGAGGAGATCTTTTTGTTGGAGAAGAGAAATGAACTGCAACGAATTTTTGCAACGATAAAAAGCAACAAACTAATGGTATTATCTACTGCAATTCGCTTTTTTACGTCAGGCAACCGTTTTATGCTAACAAAGGAATTCTATTTTGACAAATCCGCAAAAGTTTGGTGCGGTAGTGATGGAACTCCTGTTATGTATCAGGTGGATATGAGAAAAATTGCGAAAGTGGCTGGATTAAAATATATTCCTATAAAAAATGATATAGTTGGTAAAGATGGGAAAAGCATATGGGTTGACAGCTGTAACCACCTGGCTCAATGCATTGAGAATAAATTTCAAATACCAATTGGAAATAAAAATTGGCAACATTGGAATGGCGGTGTTTTTTTATTTTCGGATGAATCTCATGTTTTCATGCAAATGTGGCATGAGTTAACGATAGAAATATTTAAAGACCCGGAATGGAAAACCAGAGATCAGGGGACTCTCATTGCTACCGTTTGGAAATTGGGCTTGCAAAACCATCCGGTATTGGATGAAACCTGGAACTTTATTGCAGATTATGGCAGTAAAAACCTGTTCTTAAATGAAGCAAAAACTGCTATTACTCGCGATGCAAACCTATTTATTCATCCAGAATTCATTCATATTTACCATCACTTTGGAGATGAAAAATGGGACGTATGGAATTGGGCAAAAAATAAAATGTGATCACAGAGCGTATGGAAAAAAGAATGGCCAAGTATTTTGATAAGGAGTTGACGATACGGATTTCCGTGGCTTATCTGTTGCTTATTTCACTCCTTTTTTTTACATTTTTTTATGTGTGCTGGGAAATTTATTGGTACACAAGAGTAGGTTTAATGTTTATAAAATGGCATACACATCTTTTTATATATATTTTTCCGGCTCTTTGCTTGGCTGTCCTTTCAAAACTTACTTCTTTTAAAAAAATATACTTGTCAATATATATATTCTTGTTTATATTTTGTTTGATAGAATTATTATTTGTGTTGGGTGGACAAAGAATGACCGCCCACGAAAAAAAATTTGGATATTATTCTTCACCATATACTACTTTTTATCAATCACATTATCATACTTGGAATACTACTGAATCTGAACATTGGCTAAAAACAGAAGAGTTTAATTATTGGCGGCCTACAAATTCCCTTGGTTTTGCCGATAAAGAATGGAAGTTCCCACAGGAAACTCCCAATGAAAAAAGGATACTTGCTTTAGGGGATTCGTTTACTGAAGGAGATGGCGCTCCATTTGATTCATCATACGTAAGTTTATTGGCTCATAAACTCAATAGGGACACGGATAATGTATACATAATGAATGGTGGCGTATGTGGAAGCGACCCTTTCGAAAACTACATGAATCTGGAACATCTCCTGCTGAAATTGAAACCAGATATTGTAATACAATGTATATCCACAAATGATTTATATACTGATGTGGCCGTTAAAGGAGGTTTTGAGCGTTTTGTGAGCGGCGGACAAAAATATAAGAAAGCCCCATGGTGGGAGTTCATATATGCGACTAGCTACATCAGTAGACTCTTTTTTTCTGCTCTAGGCTATAATTCTTTGCTGATTAAGGAAAATGATCCGAACCTGCAAACAGAATTAAATGCTCACCTGAGAAACTTATTTTATAGCTATGAGGCTCTGTGCCGAGAAAATAATATTGAATTGTTGGTTTGTATAATGCCAGAAAGGGAAGAATTTTTGAAAAATAGATATCGATTTAATTTTAATGAGCTGCTATCTTACTTGTATGAGAAACAAATTAAAACATGCGATTTGCTCCCTCATTACCGTACTAAAAGAAATGTTAAATTATCTTACGAGAGTTATTATTGGAAGCGTGATGCCCATCATAATTCGCTAGGGTATTCTTTAATGGCAGATGGTATTTATGAATGTGTTTTTCCTTTATTACAGGAGGAAAAGGAGATAGGTTACCGGTCATATTAATTTTATTGTTTCAAAATGACTAGAATAAAAAATAGGAATCGAATTTATAAAGTGACTCGTATACTTTTCGCGATTGGCTTCTTTTTGGTCCTTACGGAATTGGCCATCCGATATTCTGGCTTGTATGCTCAACTTTCTGAGAAAAATGGACATTCATTTTTGAGCTTGTTCGAGCCAACACACCATGGTCAATTTCAGAATTATACCCCCAATGATACATTGCATATTAATAATACGGAGTTTTCGTACCTACACTATATTGATAAATATGGTTTCAGGAATTCAAATTCGGTTGATATGTTAGATACAATAGATTTTTTGGCCTTGGGCGACTCATTTACGGAAGGCTTGGGTGCTCCACAAGATTCATCATGGCCGGTTTTATTGAGTAATTTATATAATAAGAGAGTATATAATGCTGGTATTATGGGCAGCGATCCAGTATATGGGTTAAAGTTATTACAGGAACAATATATACGTATGCAACCCAAGATAGTCATATTCGCGGTGAATTATTCCGATTTGACAGACATAATAATTCGAGGTGGGGAAGAGCGGTTTTTGCCTGACGGCGGCATAAAATACAAAAAAGAGCCTTGGTTTATGAATATTTATAGATACTCGCATCTTTTTCGCGCAACATTGCATCTGGTTTTTCAATACGATTACATGTTCAATCCGCCAAACCAACGTGAAGTAAAATTGAACAATGCACTTGATGTTCTAACACGAACAATTACCGATGCCAATAAACTTTGCTCCACGCACGGCATAAAAATGCAGGTATTTATCCATCCTATACCGCAAGAATATTATAAGAATTTAGACAGTAGGTTGGATTTTAGGAAAATAGATGAGTTACAGGGACTGTTGAGTATCAATAATGTAGATGCAATAAATTTAAGGGGACAGCTTGAGGATACGTTAAAAACATCTGAGCAATGGAAAGCCGTAAGTTGGCCGATTGATGGCCATTTTAATAGCAAAGGGTATCAGCTGATGGCCACATTAATTGGGGAAAATTTACATTATTAGCCAGCCATTAGATTTTAATCGTATATATTGTTAAGATTTTTTTACAAAGAAACGTTAAGCCAAATTTAAATAAGGTTAACAATTTATTTTACAGGTTTCAGCATGTCAAATGCTTCATATCAATAATATAATTATATTTATGCTTGATCTTTTAAGAAGTTATATTTTGTAATGCATATTATGCGATGAAGTCTCCATTTTTCACTAAACAATTTTACTTTCACTTCTTTGTCCTTTTGTCAGTCGTTACCTTGGCGATATTGCCTGTAGAGTATATTATTGATGCCCCTCTGAGGGACTTTAAAAATTGGTATCCTCGATTTTATTTATTTTTATTTATTGCAAGTAAACTAATTATTCCAGTATTGCATGGTATAATTTTATTCCCCATTTTAAAAAGATTTTTAGGTCGTAGTTTTTATATATTATTTTTGCTTTTCTTTATATTTGCTATTGAGTTATATGTAATTGGTTTAAATAGGGTTGAGGTCGTAAAAGTATATTTGGTGCCGATTTTTTGCTTTGCATTCATACACATTCATACACCCATTATGACTCTCATGAGAAATAAAAATTATTTATTTTTTGTTTCTCTCCGTAGAATTATCATAGGATCAATAGTATTTGTACTTTGCATCACTCTTTCTTTAGTGATTAAGAAAGGCCATCCGTTTACTGAAAATTCAATGTTTAATGAGTTTTCAGACCATACGGTTGTGTTTTATGTAAAGGATAACACATCATCCATACTTCCGCTATCTAAATATACAAACATGCACGGAGACGAGTTTTTTCAGATATACAAAGCACTGCTGCGAAAATATGATTCAGGTTTGGAAAAAACAATACAAAATGATAACTCACACCACCTGTATACAGATATGCTTTCATTTTATCTCTCCCGGGTATATAGGCCACTTCCAGCCGATACGATTTTTTTATATCGAAGAGATTTTTACTTATGTCATTCTTCAATCATAGATCGGGAACAAAAATTGAGCGCATACCATGTTGAGTCAAAGTAAATCAAAGTACGCTTATCCGCTATGGTGGTTTGGCATTAAGTTTTCGCTAGCTGCCACATTATGTATTTTTATTATAAACATAGTCATAAACCGAAATTCATTACCCTTTCCAACGGGCATTTGCTTATATGTGGATTTTAGTTTTTTGTTGTATGTGCCAGTAAAGTGTTTAATGGTTATTTTGCTTATTATTTTCGTTGTTCTCTATATTTTAGAGAAGAAAATGTTGCTGTCGCTATTCATGTTGAGCATCTTTTCCATCCTTTTTTTTTCAATTGAAGAATCTAACGGGAATACGGCGGAAAATGGCATATTGTCTTTAATATTCTTATCGCAATTCGTTACCTATTTTTTTATAAATAAGCCAGGAGAATTTAATTATAAATACTATAGGGTTCAGTTTCCTGCGCAAGTAATTGCAGCGAACTATACATTGTCTGCATTGTCAAAATTAAATGAATCAGGTGTCAGTTGGTTTCTTTCGGACTCGCCTAAACTTTCATTAGAAATTATGAGATTTTATTATGGTGAGTACATTTCTACAGGCAATGCATTGTTCGCTGAACAAGGTAATAAAATTGCCCAATTTATGTTGGATACACCTATTGTTTTAAGTGTTTTGTTAGGTGTGACGTTGTTATTGGAATTGTGTTCGTTTGTTTTGATAATAAATTCCAGGCTTGCCCGGCGGTACGCAGCAGCATTATTGTTTATGCATCTTGGTATTTATATAGTGCTAAAGATTTTTTTTCCTGTATTTATTTTACCTCTCATTATCATTTTTTTCAATCCTTTATATTATTTTTTGAATTATTGTAAGGTGATGCCTAATGCGTTTTGTCACATAATACAAGATAAATAAACGGAGTGAGCGCAATCGCTTATTGACCTGTATTCCTTTGTTTTTTTTTAAATACACAATCAAAACGTGTGATAGCTAAAAATTAATTTTCAGAAACAGGTAGCTTTTATGTTAAGCTCAGTAAGGATTACTGAAATTTATGGTATCATCAGCGTCTTTCCATGTTGAATGTGTAACCGCTTGCTTTTTCTGAAAAAGCCTATACAGAAAAGAGATAGGAATAATAGCAACTATAAAAAAAAAGAAGAGTAGAACTTTTGAATTTATTTTCCCGAGAAATTTCCCAAACTTTTCCCATCCGAACGAGGCCCAACGGGCTGTTTTTGTGTGAATTGAAGATAAGAGGGCTAAGGCAGAAAAAATATATAAATACGGAAATTTGAATAGGTAGCCCAGTAGGGTAAATCCGCAAATAATGACGAAAATGTCTATATATACTTTTTTTAAAGGCTTCTTATTCATTAAAATAAAGGATATACAAAAGGGGCTACTGCCGAACTTTCGGCAAAAAATAGTAAAAGTCCCATAACGGCTAAAGCTAATATAATGGGTATCAGCCACCATTTTTTTCTTTCCATAAGGAACATATATAGGTCTTTAAGAAATTCCATCTTTTTTTAAGATATAGTTTTCGAGCACTAATATATCCATTTCTGTTTGTAAAAAACAACGAATGGCATCTTCAGGTGTACATACGATGGGTTCGTCTTTTACATTGAAACTCGTATTGATTAATACGCCAACGCCTGTCTGCTTTTTAAAGTTTTCAAGCAATTTACGAATTTTACTCTCAGTTTGAGGTGCTAGCGTTTGTATACGGGCAGAGTAGTCTATGTGCGTAATGGCTGGTAAAATTGATCCTGTTTCGTTTAGCATTTCCGTAAAAGGGAGGGAATAATACATTTCGGGGCGTGGATTTCGTAATTCTTTTTTTATCGGGTACACAAAAAGCATAAATTCGTTAGGCTTGGCATTTTCAAAATAGGTAGAAAGTTCTTCTTCGAGTAAAATGGGGGCAAATGGCCTGAACGACTCACGCTTTTTTATTTTTAGGTTCAAAATACGTTGCATGTCCGGATTGCGGGCATCGCCTAATATACTTCTATAACCTAAAGCTCTCGGCCCGAATTCCATTCGGCCCTGAAACCAGCCCACCACTTTACCTTGGACGAGATAACCCGATACGTCATCAAGCAATTGTTTTTCATTAAGTTTACAATATTTCAACCTACTTTTTTCAAGCGTTTGGAATATTTCTTCCTCACTGAATGAGACGCCGAGTGCGCCATGTTTCATGGGATTTTCTTTTGGCTCACGATTTTTTTTGAAATGCATGTGATAACAGGCCAAAGCCGCGCCTAAAGCTCCTCCTGCATCACCAGAAGCGGGTTGCACATAAATATTTTTAAATAAGCCGGAGGCCATCAATTTTCCATTGGAAACGCAGTTAAGGGCAACTCCACCGGCCAAACACAAACAATCGCTGCCTGTTAATTCCTTGGCATGCCTAGCCATTTTAAAAACAATTTCTTCCGTTACTTTCTGAAGAGCAAAAGCTAAAGAAGCGTGAGCTTTGGTAAGTGGCTCTTCCGGTTTTCTTGCAGAAAGCTTAAAGAGTTTTTCCCATTTTTTTACAGGAATCATCCGCTCGGCATGCATATACGAAAAGTATGGCAGTTTGAGTTTTAGGCTTCCGTCATCAAATACCGTTACAAGTTCATTTACAATAGTATTGTAATATTTTTCAGCATCTTCCGAAGACGGGTCTGCATAAGGAGCTAAACCCATCACTTTGTATTCACCTTCGTTTACCTTAAAGCCAAGAAAAGAAGTAAAAGCCGCATAAAGTAAGCCTAACGAGTGGGGGAAATGAAGTTCTTTTATATGCTCTATTATATTTCCATTTCCTTTTGAGATAGAAGCGGTAGCCCATTCACCAACCCCATCAATGGTGAGGATGGCCGCTTCCCGAAAAGAGGAGGTGTAAAAGCTAGACGCCGCATGAGACAAATGATGAGAAGAAAACAGAATGGGAACACTTACCTTTTTTTGAGCCAATTCTTTCAGTCTTTTTCGCAAATCAGATTTTAGGAGTAATTTTTCCTTGAGCCAAATTGGCATTGATTTGAGAAAGAGGGCTAAGCCTTTGGGGGCTGTTTCTAATACGGTTTCTATAATTCGTTCAAATTTTAAAAAGGGCTTGTCGTAAAATACAATGGCATCTAATTCATGAATACTGCATTCACCTTGTTTTAAACAGAAAGAAATGGCTTGTGAAGGGAAAGAAGGGTCGTGTTTTATTCGAGTAAAACGTTCTTCTTGGGCTGCGGCAATAATTTCGCCTTTATCAATCAATACGGCTGCTGAATCATGAAAATAGGAAGATATGCCGAGGATTTTCATAGTCCCAAATGTATAAAATTTTATAGAATTGTTCTTTTCATCGTAAATTCTTATGTTTGGGAAGAGGATGTAAATGGCTCATGGATAAATTTGCAATTTGTACAATCAGCACTAAAAGCCATATTTTTAAGAGTAAGGCGCTATTTGATTCTGTTCGCAGATTCAATGATGTAGACTGTTTGTGTCTGCTCACTGACACATATGATATGCCTTTGGACGGGGAGGGCATTTTTTATAATGACTTGTCTGTTCTTTCTGATGAAATTTCTATCCGAATAAAAAAAAAATATAAAGGCGATAGATTGAGATGGGCTTGTAAACCTATGTATATAAAAAGATTAGTCCAGATGGGATACAGCCGGGTTATTTATGTAGATAATGATATTTGTTTTTTTTCATCGGCTGATTTTTTATTTGAAAGTCTAAAGAATTCCCGTCTGTTACTTACACCGCATTATTATTCCATTTCTGTGTGGCAGGAACAAAACTGGCTAGAGGCAAATTTTAGGGTGGGATTATACAATGCAGGATTCATCGGTGCTAATCTAAATGCTATTCCTATTTTAGATTGGTGGGCTAATTGCTGTTTATACAATGTGAAAAAGTCTGCATGGAGAGGATTGTTTGATGATCAAAAGTATCTGGATCTTGTTCCTGTTTCTTTCGAGGGCGTTGAGATTGTCAGACATAAAGGGTGTAATGTTGCCGGATGGAATTTGGAGGTTTGCACTAGAAGTTCAGCTGGCAATAAAGAAATATTTTTGGATGGGGTTTGGCCGTTGGTTTTTGTGCATTTTGCAAAAATTACTTATAGACAGATACTGAATGGTAGCGACAAACTGTTGACTGCTCATTTACACGAGTATTCAACCATGCTTAAAAAACATAAACATGATTACTTGCCCGAAAATGAATTAAAAAGAGGACTAAATGATTATTTATTATATTTTCGTCATATTATATGGCGTATAGCGAGATTATTTGAATGAAAAAGAATATCCAAGTTTTGCAGGTTGCCCCCTTCTCTTTTTGGGAAAAATATGCTGCCTTATTCCTGTGCACTTTAGCATTTATATTATACGCCAGTACAATCGGAAATGGATATAACATGGATGATGAATTGGTGACGCGGAACCACAAATTAACATCAAAAGGGATTTCGGCTATACCTGAGATATTTACAAGTCCATATTATAGTGATGATATGGGCTATTCGTATGAATACAGACCAATCGTATTGACAAGTTTTGCAGTTGAACATCAGTTTTTTGGTGATAGCACTACGGCGAGCCATTTTATAAATGTATTGTTATATGTATTTACTGTATGGCTCCTTCTCAATGTACTGAAGAAAATATTTCATGGATATTCCTATTGGTATAGTGTTTTAGCCGTTTTATTCTTTATAATTCACCCATTACATTCCGAGGTGGTTTCCAGCATAAAAAATAGGGATGAAATTTTGGCTGTAATTGGGGTGCTTATTGCGTGGAAGTACACGATTAATTATTTTGAAGCTAATAAATTATGGATGCTTCTTGTAGGTGTAATAGCTTTCCTATTCGGTATCTTATCTAAAATGAGTGTTGCTCCTATGGCTATATTGATACCGTTTAGTTTGGTTTTCTTTTTTAATCCAAGTAGATTAAAGCTATTATTAACCAGTTTTGTTTACACTGTATTTGTTGCCTTTGTTTTGTTCTTTATGAATAAAAATAAATATTCGTTACTATTATTTATTTTTGCTTGTTTGCCTTATCTGGTGCAATTTTATATTTCCAATAAAGAGTTGGTTTTATTAAAAATAAAAAGTGCGTACACATCTTTTATCTCTGGTTTAAGAAGCACTGAAGAATCGGATATGGTTTTTCGGAACTTACCACCACACTTCCACGTCAGAGATATATTGAAGCCAATTTTTTTAATCAGTGTTGCTATTTTTATAACAACAATAGGATTTTCTTTATGGTATAATTCTTATTTCATTTTGATTTTTGGGATGTTAATTTTTGCAGTATCATTCTATATGTCAACGGTGGAGGAAAGAAATATACTCTTGTTGATATTTTCTATTTCAATAACCCTAATAACCATAAATTTTACCCAGTCTAATTATTTGGAATACGCAGCTGCGTTCCTGTTCCCTTTGTTTTTTTTCACCAAAGGATATAAAAACTTATTTTCAATATTGTCTATTGCTATACTATCGATCTCCTTTATTTATTTTGATAAGGCGCTCGATTATTTAACATTGGTGACATTTTTTTCATTGCTATTGGTATCACATAGATTCAAGAGAGGAAATTTTGTGAAATATTTAATGCAATTGTTAATATCATTAACAATTGCGGGATCACTCTACAGGATATTTTTTGTAAAAGAACAGTTTGAGGAAGAATTTGTTGTTGTTACAACAAGTTTAATTTATCTATTTGTACTAACAGAAAAATCAAGACGGATAACAAGACTGATCGTTTTATTTCTCATTATCCCCGTTTTTCCCCTAATTCACTGGGTGTTAAATCCCAGTCCCGTGAATTTGCAGAGTAAGGATAAGCACAAGGTGGAGGCTGTCGATTCTCAATCAATATCTGCAATAAATAAATTTGATCGTCCGATTTTGTATGCGGAGATTCCTATAGATTCTACTACTACGCTCTCTGAAAAGGCGGGTTTGAGCACAGATGTGTTGGGGTTTTATTTTAAAAAAATGATACTTCCATATCCGCTCGGATTTTATTACGGGTATGCATATTTTAAACCTCATTCATTTTTTACTATTTCATCACTAATATATTCGTTCATTCATATCTTGTTAATTGTAGCTTTTTTCTTGTGCTTGCGGCGTAACAAAATACTAAGTTTTGGTATACTATTTTATCTTGGGTCTATCGCTTTATTCAGTAGTGTTTTGTATCCCGTAGTGGGTGTTGTAGGCGATCGGTTTGCTTATTTGGCATCAGTAGGTTTTTCTGTGTGTATCGCTTTTGTGCTTATTAAGTTCGGTTCAGTCATGAAAAATGATAAAAGTGTAATCAATTTACAGCCATTCACTTACGTAATTATCGGGTTCTTAATTATTTTTTATGGATTTCTAACAATTAACCGCAATTTACTCTGGAAATCTCCGCTTATTCTTATGTCGAACGATATTGAATACCTGGATGAATCTGCTCAAGCCCACAATCTATATGCTTTAAATCTGATGCGCGAGTCAACCCAAAATCGAAAAATTCCGGCGGCTAAACGTCTTGAAATGCAGAAATTAGCGATTACTCATTTTGATAGGGCCGTTCAAATTTGGCCTGGTTTTTTCAACGCTGCCTATGATAAAGGCCGTGCATCCTTAATGGTTAATGACATCCCTTCGGCAATTGACGGTTTTGAAAAGGCCGTGAATATTGGACCTGAAGCAGGTTTTCTTGAACCCTACAAGCAGTTAGGGGATTTATATTTACGCCAAGGTAGGGTTCAGGATTTTTTTAGAACGGCAAAAAAACTTTACCAAAATGAAAATGTTGCCGAATCGTATAGCATGTTAGCACGGGCTTATTTTTTGAAAGGGGATACTGATAGTACTAAATTTTACTTACATAAAGGTATTCAGGCTTTCCCTAATGAAGCTAACCTGCGCAAAAACATGGCGGAGGTCTTTAAATCCGAAGGACAGCAAGATAGCGCACTTTACTATTCAAGAAATTAATGTGTAGATGGCTTAATCAATCTATCATAGCTTTTTTTAACATATTTTACACAAACTGTCTTTTTTTTTTGGACTTTAATAAAAACTAAGTACTTTAGCATCCATATTAGAAACATTGAGTGTGTTTTTAAGTCCTTAATTTGAATTAAATTTACTAGATTTACCATAGACTTCATAACTAACAATCAAAAGAATATTATGATTAAAAAGTTTACAATTCTTGCTGTTTTTTTGTTGCTGGGTTTTGTGTTACCCTCTTCATTAATAGCGCAATGTTCTGGAACAACCGCAAGTGTAACATTGACACCTAATCCAAGCACTAGTGCTTTTCAGAATTCAACGAATGCTGATAGGGGGCCAGGAATTTCGTATACTTTCTCGGCAACTGCGGGTAGGATTTATTCTTTTCGTACAACAGGAGGAAGTAATTGGAGCTCTCCTTTTTTAACCATTACGAATGGGGCCACTAATTTGGCTTGGAATTCAGGTAACGGCCCTTATTATAATGACAATTGTTCTCCTGGAGAAACTGCAGCGTCATTGGATTGGGTGGCTCCCTCATCAGGCAATTATCAACTGAGAGTTATGAGAAATCCATGTGCTGGTTGGTTCAGTGGAAATGCGAGTGCTATTCTACAGTACCGCGAGGTGACTCCTCCTTCTAATGTTTTTGGAAATAATACTTGGCGGGTTTATGCATTTAATGGGACAGATAGAAATCTTACGTCTGGGCAAGCGGCATTCGGTTATTATGAGGATAACAATGTGAATATTAACACAGCTAGCAGATGGACAAACACGCCTTCCGAAGCTACGACTGTTGGCGCTGGCGTTGGTTGGACAGGCGCTCCTGAAGTTCCTATTGATAATCACACGATTGTGCTTAAGCGACAAGGTTTTCCATGCGGCACCTATGAAATTGATGTCAATAATCACGATGATGACGCGAGGTTATACATTGATGGAATCCTTATCTGGGATCAGCCTGGTTGCTGTGCTGATAGAGGAGTGATCTGGACTGGAACTTTAAGTGCAACTTCTCAAGTTGAATTTAGATTTCAAGAGGGTTGTGGCGGAAGTGTTTTAAACGCTGATTTTAACAGAATAGACTCTTGGACGGCCAGTGCAGCGGCATCTCCCACAGTACTTTGTCAAGGTTCATCCATTGGTTTAACATCTTCTGTATCAGGAACACTTCCTTGGGTTAATTGTTCAACTAGCTGTGGTATACCTGCGCATCCAGCAAGCGCTGCCACCAGCACTATTGATACAGATATTGGCAATTTTACATTTTTAAATATTGTATTTAACTCTGGAGCAGGTTCTCTTTACACAGATAACACTGCACTTACAGCAAATGTAGTTCCAGGACGAACATATCCTATTTCTGTCACTACTATTGACGATGGTGGCACAGCATACAACCACGGGATTGCCATTTTTGCAGATTGGAACCGTGATGGCGATTTTTCTGATGCGGGTGAAACAATATTTACTTCCAATTCTCAAGGATTACCAAGAACGGTAAACACTACCTTGACTGTTCCTGGAGGCGCTTCTGGTGGAACTACTCGTCTAAGAGTTGTTGCAACAGAAGGAAATAATAACCCTCCTTCTACAGGAACGTATACCTATGGTGCTACGGAGGATTACAGCTTGAATATACTTGTTCCCTCTGCCGTAACGTATGGCTGGACCGGTCCTAACAGTTACTCCAACAGTACGCAAAATCCCACCCTAACCGGTGCTGTCCCTGCTGCTTCTGGAGTTTATACTGTTACAGCAACTGCGGGTAGTTGCACCCAACAAGGGAATACTGCTGCTGTTACAGTTCGTCCAACGCCAACAGCCACCATTAGCGGAACAACATCCGTTTGTTTAAGCGGTGCTTCTCCAAATGTAACCTTTACAAATCCCCAAACTTTGCCGATAACTGTTTCATACAATATTAACGGCGGAGGAACATTAACAGTTAACGTGCCTGCCAGCAGCAGTGCAACGGTACCGGCCCCAACAGCTACAGCAGGGGCCTTTAATTACAATTTGGTAAGTGCGGCTTATCAAACTGCACCCAACTGTTCCAATCCAATTTCGGGGACCGCAACGGTTACGGTCCGTCCGACGCCAACGGCTTCCATTTCAGGAACAATAACAGTTTGCCAGAGTGGTGCTTCTCCAAATGTAACTTTTACCAATCCCCAAACTTTACCGATAACGGTTTCATACAATATTAACGGCGGTGGAACACTTATGGTTAATGTGCCGGCCAGCAGCAGTGCAACGGTACCGGCCCCAACGGGTACATCAGGGGCTTTTAATTACAATTTGGTAAGTGCTGCTTATCAAACTGCACCCAACTGTTCCAATCCAATATCGGGAACGGCCACGGTTACTGTGCGTCCAACGCCAACGGCTTCCATTTCAGGAACAACGACAGTTTGTCAGGGTGATGCTGCGCCAAACGTTACATTTACCAATCCAATGGCTTTACCTGTTACGGTTTCATACAATATTAACGGCGGAGGAACATTAACGGTGAATGTTCCGGCTAGCAGCAGTACAACTGTATCGGCTCCAACGGGTACAGCAGGGGCTTTTAATTACAATTTAGTAAGTGCTGCTTATCAGACTGCACCCAACTGTTCCAATTCAATATCGGGAACGGCCACGGTTACAGTACGTGCAACGCCAACGGCTTCCATTTCAGGAACAACAACAGTTTGCCAAGGTGGTGCTGCGCCGAACGTTACGTTTACTAATCCAATGACTTTACCTGTTACGGTTTCATACAATATCAACGGTGGTGGAACACTTACGGTTAATGTGCCGGCCAGCAGCAGTGCAACGGTTTCTGCGCCAACAGGTACTGATGGATTATTTACCTATAATCTGGTTAGTGTTGCATATCAGTCGGCTCCAAACTGTTCGAATAGTTTAACTGGTTCTGCAACCATCACTGTCAATCCCCTTCCCACAACTTTCAGTGCAAATATACTTACGAGCACGCCATTATGTTACGGCAGTAATGCCCGCATTGAGGTTCCGGTATCGCAGTCGGGTATAAGTTACCAGCTTCGCGACAATACCACGAACGTGGGCGGTGCACAGACAGGCACCGGCGGACCCCTTACCTTTACGAGCAATAACCTTACGGCCACCAACGGGAATTACAACGTTCTTGCCACCACGGGTCTGGGCTGTACCACGGTTGTAAACGTGGCCAGCATAGGCGTTGACGCTATTCCTGCGGCCCTTGGCGGTAACGGAGACGTGCGCACCTGCTACCTAAATGGCAACAATACCTTCGTTGAGTTCCGTTCGGCCAGCGGTAGCCTTATTGCCATCAACCCGGGCACGGAAAACCTTGGTAACGTAACGGTTACGGAATATGTTGGTTCACCACTGAACAGCCAGGCCTGCGGTACCACCCAGCCTTGGTATGTTACCTCAGTATTAGGCCGCCACTGGGTAATTACCCCCGAGAACCAGCCCACGGGCCCGGTAACGGTCCGTTTATATTATGACAACAGCGAATATACGGCCCTTGCGACAGTTGCCAATGCCAACGCCAACCCGAATGACGACGTAGTGGCCCAGGGCAGTCTGGATTTAAGTAAATACTCCAACCCGGGCAATCCTTCAGCGGTAAACGGCGTGTTTACGGACAACTGTGCGGCGGGCGGTAGCACAACGGCGCATGTTCCCACGGGAACGGGTTCAATGAACGCCCTTTCGGGTTATGGTTCGTTCCCGGCAACGGGATTATACAACCAATACAGCATCGGCAGCTTCTCAGAGTTCTGGCTGAGCGGTACAAATAACGTGAGCCCGCTGCCTATCGTATTGCAGTCGTTCACGGCAGGCTGCGATAAGGGTATGGTAAAACTGGACTGGGTAACGGCCACCGAAATCAACAACGAGCAATTTACGATACACCGCTCCGCCGATTTAATGGAATGGGAAGAAGTGCTGAGCCAGGCGGGTGCGGGGAACAGTAACACACCGCTTGCCTATGCGGGCGTGGATGAGCGCCCGCTGAACGGACTGAGCTATTACCGCCTCACGCAGCGCGATTATGACGGCACCACGGAAAGCTTTGAGCCCATCAGTGTAACCTGCTACACGGACGGAGAAGGCAACAGCATGCTGGTATTCCCGAACCCTGCGGATGACCGCTTCACGGTATCGGTAACGGTAACGGAAGCTATCAGTAATGCAGGCATAGAAATTATGGACATAAACGGCAAGCGCGTGATGCTGCGCAACGTGAACCTGGTAAAAGGTACAAACGAATTTACATTCGACAGAAGTATGATGAATCCGGGAACGTATTTTATTAAATTGGGTTCAGGTAAGTTGACTCTGAATCCTATTAAATTGATAATAAGGTAGTTAAATATTTTCATTTTGTAATTTTAAATCCGGCTTTCATCAAGGAAGCCGGATTTTTTATTTTATAAGCTTAAATGGCATAGTTTTTGCTATTAAGGCGAGAAAATGGCATAGCTGAAATCCAAATTCTGGTGCTCTGCGTTTATATGCTACAGTCCTTATTTTGAGTGATGATTATGTATTTACACCCTCTTCCAAAGCAGTTCATGCTGCTGCTGCTTTTTTTATTGTCGGCCAGTTTCTCCATGGCGCAATGCACTTCATGTACAATTACAATTTCCGGAGCCAGTAATACTTCGTATACGCTTAACGCTGGTCAGCGGCTTTGTATAACTTCTACCGGCACCTACACGGGGAGTATCACCCTAAATGGTGGTTCTGTGTGCAATCAGGGTACAATTTCGGTAAATGGTATCGCATTTAACGCTGGAAGTATCCTAAATGAAGGTACGTTAAATATGTCGGGAACACTGGCAATTAATAATGGGTCATTTGTAAATAAGGGAATTCTGAATGCATCTGAACTGAGAATAAATTCGGGTTCCAGTTTTTTAAATGAAGCCACCGGGAATGTAAATATATCCGGATTGGTTGATGCAAACAGCTCATTCATTAATCACGGTGAGATGGCCGTAGCAGGTAATTTTAATGTAAATTCAATCGCAACCCAACTAAACACGGGTACTCTGCAGATTTTTGGCAATATGAACATAAATAGAAATTTCACAAATAATGGTTCCATTGAATTAAAAGGGAATGTTGCCGTAAACTCAAACGCAACATTCACTAACGGACCGGGAGCGGAGTTTAACGTCAGTGGTAATTATACCAATAACGGAACTACCATAAATAATGGTGAGATCTATATAGACAGGAACTTTACAAATAATGGAAACGACCAGTTTATTAATAATAATAGGGTAGAGGTATTGAATAATTTTACCAATAACGGAACCATCAATGGGGCCTCAAGTACCTGTAATCCATTCGTTGTTTATGGTTCAGAGGTGGTTCAGAATGGTTCAGGTTCAATTTTTAACACGGATTTCTGTGCCCCCCAATACCCGGGTTCAAACTTCAAAACAAATAACGGTACAATCGGGTCCGGTGTTACCTTTTGCACCTGTAATGCGGTTAACCCGCTGCCCGTAACCTTAAAGTCGTTTGATCTCAGTTGCGCTCCGGATGGCGTTTTGTTGGAATGGGTTACAGGCTCAGAGTTAAACAGCGATTTTTTTGTTGTTCAGCGTAGTAAGGATCTTTCCGACTGGGAAGATATCGGACAGGTTTCCGCTGCGGGTTTCAGTAATGCCGACTTGTATTATTCGTTTCACGATCCGCGTGCCGAATCTGTGCCTGTATATTACCGTTTGGCACAATTTGATTTTGACGGAAGCAGTGAGGTATTTCCACCTGTGGCAATTACTTGTAGTAAAGCCAAAGCATTAACCTCCATCCGGGTTTATCCCAATCCCGTTATTGATTTGCTTCAAGTAGATTTTATTGAAATTCCCACGGGCGGAGTAGTTCGGGTGGATATACGGAACATATATGGCATGACGGTGCTTTCTCGCAGCCTATCTGATTCTGATTTATCGGGCTTCACCCTGGATGTGAGTTCACTTGGTGCTGGGGCTTATATGCTTTCAATTAGCACTGATAAAAGCACGTTGGCAGGATACAAGTTCGTAAAGCAGTAACAAATTGTATTGAACTGATAGCCTAAACGGAGTTAGCGTGCAGGCAGCGCTACATTTCAGTTATTTCAGTGAGATAATCTTGGCTTTTAATTGCACGGGAGTGCAATCGGTTCTTCATTTTGAAGGTTTGCTTGCACTTCTGCCATTTTAAATTGGATTTATTGTGAATAAATTTTGCCGGGAGCGTTTTTCCTTTTGTTACCTTTGCACTTTATTTTCAAAAAATCAGAAATGACTGAGATCGGAAAGAAAAACCCCAACGCTACGGCGGCTGAAGTAGGTTTAGCCCATGTTGCCAGCATTCACTGGAATGCCTCTCCCGCTGAATTAACTGAAGATACCCTGGCTCTTGAGCAGGGCTTTCTAACGGAGAACGGAACCCTTTCCGTAAACACCGGTGAATTTACGGGCCGCTCACCCAAAGACCGTTTCATCGTTAAAGATGATTTGACCAAAGATGCCGTTTGGTGGGGCGATATCAACATTCCGTTTGATCCTGAAAAGTTTGACCGCTTACACGCCCGGGTTACAGCCTATTTAACAAACCGTCACATTTATGCCCGTGACAGTTACGTTTGCGCCGACCCGCGTTACAAAACCAATATCCGTGTCTATACCGAATTTCCTTGGAGCAATTTATTTGCGTCCAACCTTTTCATGCGTCCTACGGAGGCTGAAATTGAAACGTTTGATCCGGAATGGACAATCATCTGTGCACCGGGCTTTATGGCCGACAAGGAAATTGACGGAACCCGCCAACACAATTTTGCCATCTTGAACTTTACCAAAAAAATGGTTCTTATTGGCGGTACCGGATATACAGGCGAAATCAAGAAAAGTATTTTCTCGGCCCTGAACTTTATTCTTCCGCACCAAAAAGGTGTGTTGAGTATGCACTGTTCGGCCAATATTGGAAAAGATGGTGATACGGCCGTATTCTTTGGATTGTCCGGAACAGGTAAAACCACCTTGTCCTCAGATCCGAATCGCCGCCTGATTGGTGATGATGAACATGGTTGGAGCGATACCGGCGTCTTCAATTTTGAAGGCGGCTGTTATGCCAAAACAATCAATCTTTCAGCCGAAAGAGAACCTCAGATATACAATGCAATCCGTTTTGGCGCATTGCTCGAAAATATTGGTTTGGTTGAGGGTACGCGTAAAGTGAATTATGATGACGGTTCAATCACTGAGAATACGCGCGTTTCTTACCCGATTGAGTTTATCGATAATATCGTAACGCCATCGGTTGGGCCGCTTCCTAAAAACATTTTCTATTTAACGGCCGACGCGTACGGCGTGCTTCCTCCTATTTCTCAATTGACTCCAGGGCAGGCCATGTTCCATTTTATTTCGGGCTATACCGCGAAAGTCGCCGGCACAGAAGCCGGAGTTACTGAACCACAAACCACCTTCTCGGCTTGTTTCGGAGCTGCCTTCATGCCGCTGCACCCAACTAAATATGCTGAACTTCTCGGTAAGAAAATGAAAGAGAACAACGTAAAAATTTGGTTGGTGAATACCGGCTGGTCTGGTGGTTCATACGGGGTTGGAAGCCGCATGTCACTCAAACATACACGCGCTTTGATTACCGCTGCGCTGAACGGTCAATTGGATAATGTAGAGTACAAAACACATGAAGTGTTTGGGCTTTCTTTTCCATTATCTTGTCCCGAAGTGCCATCTGAAATTTTAGATGCCCGCAATACTTGGGCAGATAAAGCGGCTTACGACGCTACTGCCAATAAATTGGCCGCAGCATTCAATAAAAACTTTGAAAAATATGCCGATTATGCTACCGAAGAGCTGCTTGCAGGTGCTCCAAAAGTAACACAAACAATATAGATAATAGACGTTTAAGGTATTGTAAATATAGAAGCAGCAGTAATTTTACTGCTGCTTTTTTTTGTCACAAAATGGAGAAAAAATACTTGTCAGGGATGATTGTTTGTTTAACCTTTGCATTAACAACCACTTTTAATACAATCATTTAATTCCGTTTTAATTTATGAAAAAGGTCTTATTCTCTATCGCCCTTTTCGCACCAATGCTCGTATTTGGACAGTTATCAGATGCCGGCAAGCCGATTCAGTACCTTCAACAGGAAAATGATATGCGTGGTGCGCTATTACCGCAGTATGTGATTATATCAGATTATAATATATGCAGTGGAACTGAAATTACGGCTGAGTTTTTCTCAACCCCGGTTGAACTTCAGGCATCAAGCGCCGCGGGAAACAGTAATGAAGGCGTAATGTTTGATATTACCGCCGCAGAGAATGCCATCATTAATGGCTTTACCGTAAATCTGCTTACTGGTCCTGCCAATTTTCAAATCTACTATAAAACGGGCAGCCATGTGGGGTTTGAAAACAGTACCGCCGGATGGACTTTACTTGGTTCATCAACCGGTATTGCAGCTGGGGTAAATGTGAATACGGGTATTGCCCTGAACCAACCGATTATTGCCGGCCAAACACTTGCTTTTTATATAACTACAACTTCAGAAGACCGATTTGATTATTCAAATGGTACTGCCGTTGGAACAACCATAAGCAGTGATGCTTATCTTACAATTAAAGAAGGGGTCGGTCAAGAGTATCCGATTGGAAATTTGTATACACCGCGCGTTTTTAATGGCCGTGTCATTTATTCAAGAGGGATTTCGTCTTTAACTTGGAACACCGGACAGTCGGGCACCCAGATTGCTCTTTCTCCGTCACAGTCAACCGTGGTAGCGGCCACCGTTGAATATGCCGCCGGTGATTCTTATACTGTTGGTGGTTTTGTAAATGTTACGGAAGTGGATGTAACAGCTAGCGCCAGTCCCGAAATCATTTGTGCTCCTGCATCCAGCGAGTTAACAGCCTCAACTAACCTAAATAAAGGCCTTGAGGGTACATATTTTTCACCTAATTTTCAGAATGGAATTATGTTTGACCTTTCAGCATCCGTGCCGCTCACGGTAACCGGTTTTGATTTATTTCCCGAAGGTCCCTCAAATGCTAATTATCAAATTTATTACAAAACAGGCACGCATGTTGGTTTTGAGGCTAATGCCGGGGCTTGGACTTCCCTTGGTACTTCAACTGGTAATGCTCCCGGAATCGGGGTGCCTTCCGGTATTCCGATAAGTTTAAATATGGTTGCCGGCCAAACCTTGGCCTTTTACATTACCCGTACCGATGGTGGAAATATTTATTACGGCAACGGAACTGCGGTTGGCACTTTATTGAATGATGACGGAAATTTATTTATTTATGAGGGCACCGGTCTTGTTTTCCCGTTTAGCACAACATTCACTCCTAGAACACCCAATACGATTGTACATTATACAATAAACAATCCGGCTGCAACCTATTCCTGGACCTCCGGTGGCAGCACGGCTGTTGAAACGGTTACTCCGGCCAATACGGCCAACTACACCGTTAGTTCCACTGCATCGGGATGTACGGGTATGGCTACAGTTACAGTAACGGTAAACGATTGCTCCGGAACGGAGGATTGGAATCTTGAAATGCCTGTATCAGTATATCCGAATCCTTCTTCTGATTTTGTTCAGATTTCAATCGGAAATTTGAATGGTGAAACTATCAGCCTTAATCTGGTTGACATGAACGGAAAAAGTATCTGGAACAGCCGCAGTGAAATGAATATGTCTGAATATAACACCCTGTTGGATGTTAGCCAGTTTGCGCAAGGTGTTTACTATTTGAATATCAGCTCAGGCCAATATGCCAAAACGTTTAAATTACTAGTAAGCAAATAAACGGAACTTATTTATATAACACAAAAGGGCAGATTATTCTGCCCTTTTGTGTTATACATTAATCTGGAAATATTTTACCTGGGTTCAATATGCCGTTAGGGTCAAACACTTGTTTTATTCCTTTCTGAACCCGCAATTCAGATTCGGAAAAGGCAATGTCCATGTAGTTCTTCTGCACCCAGCCAATGCCGTGTTCTCCACTCAGTGTACCGCCCAGTTCTACACAAAGACTGAAAATTTCACGTATAGCCTTTGGTAGTTCAGTGTTCCAGAAGGTATCTGAAAGTTCTCCGCGAATGATGTTTACGTGTAAATTTCCGTCGCCGGCATGTCCGTAACATACGCTTTGAAAACCATACCGGGTGCCAATTTCTTTTACGCCCGCCAACAACTGGGGTAATTTATACCTCGGTACAACTGTATCTTCTTCCTTATAAATTGAATTTGACTTAACCGATTCAGCCACACTTCGCCTTAATTTCCATAGGCTGTCTTTTTCGGCGGCTGTCTGTGCAAATAAAATTTCGCCGCAGTCAAAACGTTCCATAACCTCCGCTACGGTTTCACATTCCCGCATCACGGCCTCCAGGTCATGTCCATCACATTCAATCAGTAAATGGGCTTTTACATCATCCGGCACGTGTAAAGAGATCTCCGGTTTGTAACGGAGTGTCCAGTCAATGGCCGAGCGTTCCATAAATTCCATTGCCGATGGAGTTACACCGGCCCTGAATACGGCAGAAACAGCCTCACAGGCTTTCGACTCAGATGAAAATGGCACCAGCATGGTTAATTGCTGACGCGGATAGGGGAGCAGTTTTAAAATGATTTTTGTGATAACGGCTAAGGTGCCCTCGCTGCCAATCAATAATTGGGTAAGATTGTAACCGGTGCTGTTTTTTAAGGTATGTGCGCCCGTTTGAATGATTTCTCCGCTGGGCAAAACGGCTTCAAGTCCCAATACAAAATCTTTGGTCACGCCATATTTTACCGCTCTGGGGCCGCCGGCATTTTCGGCCAGGTTTCCACCAATAAAGCAGGAGCCCCGGCTGCTGGGGTCGGGCGGATAATAGAGCGATTTTTCTATGCAGGCCTCCTGCAGCACTTGGGTGATGACGCCCGGTTCCACAACAGCCTGTTGGTTTTGTTCGTCAATGTGCAGTATTCGGTTGAAACGTTCCATACTGAGTACGATTCCTCCAAATACTGGCAGTGCGCCTCCGCTCAGGCCGGTGCCTCCGCCACGGGGTGTAACCGGAATGCCCCTTTCGTTGCAATACTTCAAGATGGCTGCTATTTGGGCCGTTTCGGAAGGTTTTACCACCAATTCCGGCATAAAATTCAAATCCTCCGTTTCGTCCGAACCGTATTTTTCCATGGCATCGCGGCTATGGATCACGTAGGCCGTTCCACAGACTTTTTCCATGTAGGCAAGGTCATCGGCCTTAATTGCGCTGTACTTTTTCAACCTAATCAGCTTATTTCATTAATTTCACGCAGAAAATAATCCTTTCGTTCGGATTATGCTTGTCAAAATTACTATTTCTATGAAGAAGCAATTATTTTTTTTAGGACTACTCTTCGGAGCAGCGTTTCATCTAAATGCCCAGCAAACCATTACCCTGCAGGATTTATGGGTGAATTATGCCTACTATCCCAACGGAATTGATGAGTTCAGTTCCATGAAAGATGGTTTGCACTATACCCAAAAAGGCGAATCGGGAACAATTGATAAATATGAGCTGTCAACTGGTAAAAAGGTAGAAACACTTATGAGCGCAAGCGGTTCCCTAACTGAATTTCAATCATATTCGTTTAGTCCGGATGAAACAAAAATTTTATTGGCTACCGATGTGCAGCCCATCTACCGGCATTCATCTGCGGCCAACTATTTTGTGTATGATTTAAAATCCAAGAAAGCCGAAGCGGTCAGTTCGCAGGGTAAACAGATTTATCCATCTTTTGCGCCGGTTGGGGAACATCTGGCTTATGTGAAAGACAATAATATTTGGATTAAGGATCTTTTTTCGGGCAAAGACCAGCCAATCACCTCGGACGGTAAAAAGAACGCCATCATAAACGGTTTGCCCGACTGGGTTTATGAAGAAGAATTTACCATGTATCAGGCTTATCAGTGGAGTCCGGATGGAAAGAAGATTGCGTATTTAAAATTTGATGAAACGGATGTAGCATCCTTTACCATGCCGGTTTACAAAGGAAAATTATACCCCGAAAATGTGGTTTTTAAATATCCCAAAGTAGGAGAGAAGAATTCTAAAATCAGTTTGTGGGTGTATGATATCCACACGGCGCAAACCAGTCCGGTTGAGCTTCCGCGGGGTATTGAATATATTCCTCGTTTTCAGTGGGTTGATGCTAATCGCGTAGCTGTATTTACGATGAATCGCATGCAAAATGAATTGCAGGTCTCTTTATTTGATTTGCAGACGAAAGCATTGAAATCCATTCTGAATGAGCGTTCGGATACGTACATTGAAATATCGGATGATTACCGGTTTTTGACGGCCGACAAAGGCTTTTTATGGGTTTCGGAAAAAAGTGGTTTCCGTCATATTTACCACTATGGTTATGATGGAAGTTTAATCAGACAGCTTACTTCGGGTAACTATGATGTTACCGCCTTATACGGTATTGATGCATCGGGTAAAACCGTTTTTTATCAGAGTGCCGAAATTTCTCCATTGGAGCGAAGGGTTTTCAGCATCAGTATGGACGGAAAAGTGAAAAAAGACCTTACGCCCCAGGCCGGCTGGAACGAGGCTGAGTTTTCGGAAGGATGTAAATTATTTGTGCATACCGTTTCTGACATTGCCAATCCGCCTTCTTACGCCATCTGTAATGCTGCGGGTAAACAAATTCGGGTTTTGGAAACCAATTCCGATATGAAAAAGAAACTGGCCGGCCTGCAAATAGTTGCCCCTGAATTTATAAAGGTGGATACCGAAAACGGAGATGCCTTAAACGGATGGATGATTAAACCGGCCAATTTTGACGCCAATAAAAAGTACCCCGTGTTTATGTATGTATACGGAGGGCCGGGATCACAGACCGTAAAAAATGAATGGGGCTGGTTTAATTACATCTGGTTCCAGATGTTGGCCCAAAAGGGGTATATCGTTGTATCGGTTGATAACCGCGGAACAGGGGCGCGGGGGCGTGATTTCCGCACATCAACCTACAAACAGCTGGGTAAGGTTGAAACAGATGATCAGATTTCGGCGGCCAAATGGTTGGGTAAGCAAAATTATGTGGATAAAAGCCGCATCGGAATTTTTGGCTGGAGTTATGGCGGATACATGAGTTCTTTGTGCATTACACGCGGAGCCGATGTATTTAAAATGGCCATTGCCGTGGCACCCGTTACCAATTGGAAGTTTTACGACAATATTTACACGGAGCGTTATATGGGCACCATTCAATCAAATCCGAATGGATATGATGATAATGCACCCATTAAATTTGCCGATAAGTTAAAAGGAAAATACCTGCTTGTGCACGGAACTGCCGATGACAACGTACATTGGCAAAATGCCGCCGAAATGACCAATGCGTTGGTTAAGGCCAACAAACAGTTTGACCAGTTTATTTATCCCGACCGCAACCATGGCATAAGCGGAGGAATTACCCGCTTTCATTTGTACACCATGATGACCAAGTATATTGAAGATAATTTATAAATAGTTAGATTTAATGTATAACAAAAAAAGGCACTGAATTCAGTGCCTTTTTTTGTTATATGAATGACTTGGTTAACGCACGCCGTGCATCAGTTTTTTCAGTACCGGGTGCAGAATGGATACCAGTAAACCGGCTCCGATGGGCACAACCGTGAAAATTAGGAAGAAGAAACTTAGGGAATACTCCGCGGTGATCTTTTCAATTTGCCCGCCCATGCTTCCGGCCAGTTTATTACCGATGGCAATGGCCAGGTACCAAATACCGAACATGATACCGATCATACGGGCCGGTACTAATTTACTCACGTATGAAAGTCCAACAGGAGAAAGGAAAAGCTCGCCCAGTGTATGGAAGAGGTAAGCCAAAATGAGCCATAACATACTTACCGAAGCTGTTTGCGCCCCTTGCGGTATACCCGCTGAACCATAAGCCAGGGCACCAAATCCGAGGCCAAGCAGGATAAGACCAAGGCCGTATTTGAATGCAGCGGGCGGATTGTATTTGCTTTCCCAGATTTTAGAAATAAGCGGAGCGAAAGCAATAATAAAGAACGAGTTTAAGATACCGAACCAGGAGGCTCCAACTTCCGTTTCATCTTTACTGAACTCATTTCTAAGCATCCAGATTACCACGCCCCAGATGATTAAAAAACTGGTTCCGAGAATGATATTTCCTACGGGATATTTTTTGAATGTTTGAGAAAAAAGCTTGTACAACACAAATGTGATGATACCGAGTGGAATAACGGTAAGCAGGGTATTGATAATTTTAAAGGCCGTGGCGGCATCGCCGGCCAGTTTGCGGTTTACAAAATCATTGGCAAATATGGTCATGGAACCGCCGGCCTGCTCAAAGGAGGCCCAGAAGAATACCACAAAGAAGGCAAAAATAGTAACGGCAATCAAACGGTCACGGGTAACGGTAGAGTAGCGGATGAGACGCCCAACGAGCAGAATCATGAACAGTATGAAAGCGGTAAGAATGGTGATGTTTGAACCATCCATTCCGAATAGTTTAAAACCGAGCAGGTTGTTTCCGCTGATTTTAGAATAGGGGTCGTTCAAAATCCAAACCAAAGCCAGAATAAGTGAAACGATCATCAACACCAGATCAAAAGCAATGAATGGAACACGTTTATCGCCATCGTCGAGGTTGGCGGCGGCTAACTTTTCGGCTGCGGTGGGTTTGGTACCGATGTTTCCGAAGATATTCTGGGTAAAATAAAATTGCAGCATACCAAAGAACATGAAGATACCGGCCAAACCGAAACCCCAGCTCCAGCTTACTTTTTCGCCAATGTAACCACAAAGCATGATTCCGAGGAATGCGCCGGCGTTCACGCCCATGTAAAAGATGGTAAAGGCTCCGTCTTTTTTCTCGGGATGGTTTACGTACATTTTAGATACGATGGATGTCATGTTGGGTTTAAAGAAACCGTTACCGAAGATCAGTAATCCGATACCGATGTAGAGAAACATTTCATGTGTTTCGATGGCCATACTGGCATGTCCGAGTGTCATGAGTACGGCACCCAACACAACTGCCCAGCGGTAGCCCAGAATTTTATCGGCAAAGTAGCCGCCCATGATGGTTGTAAGGTATACCAGTGATGTGTATGTTCCGTAAAGGGCCAGGGCATTTTCTTTTGGCCAGCCCCAACCCGGATTGGCATCCAGCAGGGAGGATGTTAAAAAAAGTACCAACAAGGCACGCATGCCATAGTAGGAAAAACGTTCCCACATCTCGGTAAAAAACAGTACGAACAATCCGGCCGGGTGGCCCATCACATTCGTTTTGAAAAAGTCGTTAGTTGTTTCGTTTTGATTCATTTGTGAATTTTTCAGTTTGATTTCAGCAGTTGAACTCAACCACATAGCTGAGCGAAAATAAGAGTAATGTTACACAAATCCACGCTTTAGCCTGAAAAAAGTAGATTTTATTGCCTTACACATGGACAAGAAATTTGGAATATCAAAAAATAAATTAGCTTTAGACCCTTGTTCAAAACAACCTATTTAGCATGGAAGCAAAACTTACCTTAGATCAAATACGGGATTTTAAAGGCAAATATCCCAAGCAGTTATGGGCTCTTTTCTTTTCAGAAATGTGGGAACGTTTCTGTTTTTACGGTATGCGCGGTATGCTGGTTTTTTTCATGGTTTATAAATTGGGCATGGAAAAAGATACGGCTAATCTTCAATATGGAGCTACCCAGGCTTGGGTATATGCTTTTACGTTTATAGGAGGTTTGTTTGCAGATAAAATTTTAGGGTTCCGTAAATCGCTATTTTGGGGCGGCTTACTGATGATTACCGGAAGTGCCATATTAGCGGTGAATCCCTCTGATTTCTTTTTTGTCGGTATTTCTTTTTTAATCATTGGAACCGGTTTTTTCAAACCGAATATTTCGTCCATGGTTGGGCAACTATACAATAACGGTGACCACCGCCGCGATGCCGGTTTTTCTTTGTTTTACTCGGGTATTAATATAGGTGCTTTTTTAGGCGGTATTTTAATGATTGGTGTGGGTAAAGGCGAAATTTTAGGTTCCGCTATTCCAGAGGAATTGCGCTGGAATGTAGCTTTCGGATTGGTAGCAGTGGCTATGGTAATCAGTTTGCTTATTTTTCTGTTCACCAACAAAAGTTTGGGGCCCATTGGCGATTCGCCTATTGATTTCAGTGTTCATAAAGGGAAAAAATGGTATGAATATGCCGTATATTTAGGTGGATTATTGGCCATTCCTGTTATCATTACAATGGTTTCAAATACTCAGTATACTGATTATTTTATGTATTTTATTGGGCCTTTTGCCCTGGCTTATTTGGGTTTTGAAATGACCAAACTCACCAAAAAGGAAAACAGTAAATTATTGGCCGGTTTGATATTTATTCTGTTTTCGGTAGTTTTTTGGGCCATTTTTGAACAGGCGGGCGGCTCGTTAAGTTTATATGCTGCAGAACACCTGCATAAAGATTTAATTGGGTTACCTATAGATCCGAATATGGTGAATAATTCAGCCAATTCATTGTTCGTAATTATTTTTGCGCCGCTGGTTGGATTAGTTTGGCTTTGGCTGCATAAACGAAAATTAGAACCAAATGGCATCGTGAAGTTTGGTATCGGATTTATATTGCTGGGCGCCGGTTTTTACACTTTTTTTGGCGGAAAATTCTTCGCCGGCCCCGATGGGATTGCTTCTCTGAACGTGTTTACGGTTGCTTATTTTATTGTAACCTTCGGCGAAATTGCTTTGTCTCCTATTGGCTTATCGCTAATGACGAAATTGGCTACGCCCAAACTGCAGGGCTTTATGATGGGCATGTGGTTTTTGGCCAGCGCCTACGGACAATATGTAGCCGGTTTATTCGGTGCTTCTATTTCTCCTTCGGAAGATGCAACACCACTTGAAAAGCTGGAGGTATACTCAGCAGGATATAGAGAATTCGCTATATATGCAGTAATTGCAGGTGTGCTAATTATTCTAATTTCTCCTTTAGTGAAAAAGCTGATGCAGGATGTAAGGTAATCCTTATTTCTTCAATTCCGTAATAATATATCCCGTAAGGGCAAAGGCCACGAGAATGATAAACAGGGCCATCAAAAAAATACGGGCGCTTTTTTCGGGGATAAATTTGCGCGGAAACTTGCCCATGGCCTCAGAGTTGATGGTTTGGGCAAAATCAAAATCAGCTTTGGTAACTGAATAATATACAATATCCGGTTTTTCGGGATCTTTCAACTTTTTACAGGCAATCCCTTCTTCCTGCATACGCTGTTCAAAATAAGCCGCTACTTCCACTTCTTTGTAGTAGAATACCCATTCGCCCTTAATTTCCGGATGACGGTGAAAGTTCAAAAATCGAAACATGGGGTAAAGGTAATTTGATAATTTGAAAATTTGGTAATTTGATAATTTGAAAATGTGCTGATGAGACTATTGCCTAGGAACTATTGCCTATTGCCTAAATAATGTGCTGATGTGTTGATGAGACTATTGCCTAGGAACTATTGCCTATTGCCTAAATAATGTGCTGATGTGTTGATGAGACTATTGCCTAGGAACTATTGCCTATTGCCTAAATAATGTGCTGATGACTATTGCCTATTGCCTAACTAATGTGCTGATGAGACTATTGCCTAGGCACTATTGCCTATTGCCTAACTAATGTGCTGATGAGACTATTGCCTAGGAACTATTGCCAATTGCCTAAATAATGTGCTGATGACACTATTGCCTAGGAACTATTGCCTATTGCCTAACTAATGTGCTGATGTGCTGATGACACTATTGCCTAAGAACTATTGCCTATTGCCTAACTAATTTGCTGATGACACTATTGCCTAAGAACTATTGCCAATTGCCTAAATAATGTGCTGATGTGCTGATGAGATTATTGCCTAGGAACTATTGCCTAAGAACTATTGCCAATTGCCTAAATAATGTGCTGATAAGACTATTGCCTACTGCCAATAACCAAAAAACCTTAATCCCAATTAGAACAACATAAACCACTTCTTTTTCATGGCCAGTCTTACGGCCTGAACTTTGGATGTGACGTGCAGTTTTTGGTATATGTTGGCTATGTGCTTGCGCACGGTATGCGGACTGATGAAGAGTTTATCGGCCACTACTTTGTAGTCGTGTCCTTCTACCATGAGTTTGAGGATTTCTTTTTCCCTTTCCGAAAGATTGCTGTCATCTTCTTCGGGTTTGCTTACCTCTACCTTGGCATTCATAAGCAGGTTTAAGGCTTTGCGCGCAATTCGGGGCGACATGGGTGAACCGCCTATTTCCAGCACGTCTTTTACGCCTTGTATGAGGTTTTCAATTTTTTCGTCCTTCAAAAAGTAGCCGACTGCACCGGCCCGGATGGCTTCAAAAATTTTATCATCGTCATCAAAAACGGTACACATCAAAAAACAAATGCCCGGATACATCTCCGTGGCTTTTGATACCGCTTCAATACCGTTCATCACCGGCATGTCAATGTCCATTAATACGCAGGCCGGCAATTTTTCCGATTTGAGTTCCTTCATCTGCTGAAGAAAATCTTCGCCGTTAACGGCCGTAAAAAGCACGTCAATTTCGCCGGTACGCGTGATACGTTCTTTCAGGGAAGCACGGTTCTGCTGTTTATCGTCAACGATGGCAATGTGTATTGGCATGGTTCAATTTCTGAATTGATTATAGGCAAATATGGGTATTTCCCGGATTCAGGCCGCTAATCAATATGCATTATTTATTTTCGGTTTCCAGCCGGCTCAAATAATCGGCTACCACAAAAGTGCTTCCGCCCAAATATACCAGATCGGCAGCTTTAGCTTGGTTTAAGGCATATTTTACGGCCTCGGATACCGGCTCAATGGCTTGTCCGTTTAGTCCGTACTGTTTTGCTTCGGCAGCCAATTCAGCGGCCGGAATGCTCCGCTCACTGCTGGAGCGCGTAAAAATATAACAGGCCGTTTTGGGTAATTGACTCAGCACCGGACCCAAATCTTTATCGTTCACAAAGCCCAACACCATATATAAGTCTTCGTGTGGATATTTTTTTATTGATTTGAGTATTTCATTGAATCCATGTGCATTATGGCCGATGTCGCAAATAAGATCCGGTTCGGATTGCAGTTTTTCCCAGCGGCCGCGCAGTCCGGTATTTGAGAGCACATTTATCAGTCCAAGCCTGAAATGGGCTTCATTTAAACCCGGAATTTGCATTTGGAGCAATTCATAAGCGGCAAACACGCATCGGATGTTTTTGGTCTGGTACTCACCGGTTAGGGGTGTATACAGGCGCATCCATTGTCCCTTACTGGTTTTCAGATTAAAACAATCTTCTTCGGCTTTTTCGCAGTAAGCTGCTTCTTCGGCCAAATAAATGGGGGCTTGATTTTCGGCAGCCTTCTGCTTAAACACAGGACGGGTTTGTGCATTGCTCTCCCCAACCAGCACGGGTATGCCGGGTTTGATGATGCCGGCTTTTTCCCAAGCGATTTTTTCTTCGGTATCGCCCAGAAATTTCATGTGATCCATGCCAATATTGGTAATTACCGAGAGTAAGGGAGTGATGATATTTGTGCTGTCGAGCCTTCCGCCCATGCCGGTTTCCAGTACCACATAATCTACTTTTTGCAACTGAAACCACTCAAAACACATAGCCACGGTCATCTCAAAAAAAGAAGGTTTCAATTCTTCAAAAATGGCAGCATGTTTAGCGGTAAACTCAACCACAAAATCTTTACTTACCATCTCAGCGTTTATTTTGATGCGCTCCCTGAAATCAACCAGATGCGGAGAAGTATACAGGCCTGTTTTGTAACCGGCCTCTTGCAGCATGGAGGCCAGCATGTGCGAGGTGCTTCCTTTTCCGTTGGTGCCGGCCACATGAATGTATTTGAGGTTCTCCTGTGGATTTCCGATTCGTCTGCACAGTTCCACAATTCCGTCCAGACCCTCTTTATAAGCCGCAGCTCCCACACGTTGGTACATGGGGAGCTGTGCAAAAAGGTAAGCTAATGTTTGCTCGTATGTTTTCACGGTATGTACCGGTAATTAGTCGCGCACAAACGTATAGGTTATGTAGCCGATCTGCTCGGGCGGAGCATCTGCTTTTAAGTTGAAACTGGAGTTTCGTGCGGCTTCAATGGCTGCTGCGTGCAGATTTTTATTGGTGGTGGTGCTTCCGCGTACGCCGTCAGTGGTGGCATTTACCACTTTTCCGTTGCGGTCAACCGTAATTTTAACTACCACGGTTCCGTCTTCTTGTTCGTTGTAGCGGGGTTTTACCAATGTTTTGGCAGCCCGTCCGTCCAGTTTAAGGCTTATGCCGCCTTTGCCGCTTCCTGGGCCGTTGGGATTAGTTCCTGTGCCGCCCGTGCCTCCACCGTTGGGATTACCGGTAAGCACTCCCTGGTTTCCGGCGGTGTTTGTATTTCCTTGGCCGCCGGTATTGGGTTTTCCGGGCATCAGAGCACCAGAATTGATGGCCGGCTTTTTGGGTTCTTCTACCGGTTTCTTGGGTTGCTCAACCGGTTTTTTGTCGGGTTTGCTCACCACGGCATCCGATTCGGCAGTGGATGTTTTTATATTTTCGGATACGGAGGGTGTTACTTGTGCATTGGTAACATTGCTCACTTGAGCATTATTGGGAGAAGTGGGAGTAGCCGTATTATCGTTTCCCGAGCCTTGGGCACTCATGCCAAAATCAATTTCCATTCCCTCTGCCAGGGGTGGATCTACCACCGGTGCTTTTAGGACAAAAAATAGCAAAATCAATAACAGAACCAAGTGGGCCAAAAAAGTGCCCACAATTCCGTAAATATCATTTTTAGTAAGATTCATACCTTTTATTTTTTGCTGTTACCCTTTAGAATGAAATCGGTTCAATGGTGTACGATTATTTTTTGTTTTGGGTTACCAAAACCATCTTAAATCCGTTTTGTACCGAAATTAAATCCGCCACTTCTACAAAGTATTTATGCGGAACGGTTTCATCCACCGCTATTTCCACCTTGGCGTCTTCCTGTCCGGTGAGGTTTTCCTTCAGCAGTCCATCAAGCTGTTCAAAGGGAACATTGGTTTTGTTCCAGTAGTAATTTAAATCTTTATCAATGCTTACGCGAAAGGTTTGTCCTTTTGGCTTTTCTTGGGTGGAAGCCGTGGGAAGTTTAATGCTCATCACATTATTACTTTTAACCATAGTGGTAAGAATCATAAAGAAAATGAGCAGCAGAAACACCAGATCCGTCATGGAACTCATGTTAAAGCTTGCGTCCACTTTATTTCTGCTTTTGATGTTCATACTTATCCGGGTTCGTTTAACAGATCCAAGAATTCAATGGTACGGGCTTCCATTTTGTGGATTACCTTTTCAACCTGCGCTACCAAAAGGTTGTAACATACGTAAGCAATAATACCCACAATCAAACCGCCCACGGTTGTAACCATGGCCTCGTAAATACCGCCGGCCAGTGTACTGATAACGATGTTGTCGCCGGCACCGGCCATATTATAGAGTGATTTAATCATACCGATAACCGTACCGAGGAAACCCAGCATGGGAGCGGCTCCGGAGATGGTTGCCAACAGCGCCATTTTATTTTCGAGTTTGTAAATTTCGAGTTTTGCCACGTTTTCAATGGCGGCACTGATATCATCTAAGGGGCGGCCGATGCGCGAAACGCCTTTTTCAATCATGTGTGCCACGGGCGTATCGGTACGGCGGCAAAGTTCTTTGGCCGAATCAATTTTTCCGCTCATGATGTAATCGCGGATATTGTTCATGAAGTTTTTATCTTCTTTACCGGCTTTGCTGATGGCAAAAATCCGCTCAATGAAAATATAAACGGCAATGATTGAAAGAATGAGCAGCGGAATCATAATCCAGCCGCCCTTCATGGCCATGTCTAATACGCTGAGTGGTTCCTGTACGGGTGCAGTTTCGGTTAAAACCTGTGCCATATTGGCGGCCGTGTCTCCTCCGAGTGTTCCTTGCATTAAAAATCCCATGGTTTATGCTTTGTGTTTTATGTTGTTAGAATAATTGAATCATCAGAATAAATACACCGGCACCGGCTAAATAACCCAGCAAGGCCAGCAGACTTATTTTTTTCAGGTACCAGCCGAAAGGGATGCGCTCTAGCCCCATGGCCGCCACACCGGCAGCCGAACCAATGATGAGCATACTTCCGCCCGTACCGGCACAGTATGCCAAAAAGGTCCAGAATGTGCCGTCAACACCATATACGCCTTCCGGAGCAATTTCATACATACCTTGCGCAGCTGCCACAAGAGGAACGTTATCCACAATGGCCGATAATGCACCGATAAGAATATTTAACACATAAATATCACCCACCGATTTATCCAATATTGAAGCCAAATCTTTCAAGATACCGGCTGTTTGCAAGCTGCCAATGGCCAATAAAATACCCAAGAAGAACAATACGCCGGCCAAATCAATACGGCGTAATCCGGAGATTACAGAAAGGTAATGTCCATGTTCTCTGTTTTTATGCATAACCTCTGTAACAATCCAAAGTACGGCTAAACTCAACATCATACCCATGAAAGGCGGAAGGTGGGTGATGGTTTTAAATACGGGAACAAAAAGTAAACCGGCCAAACCTACCGTAAAAATTATTTTTTTCTCAGTTGCAGTTACGCCGGCACCTGAACCGTGTGCATCAAGCCCATGTGCACTGGCGCTTTTGGGGTCGGGTCTTTCAACCGTTCCTTTCATAGTGAAACTCAAAATAAGGGCAGGAACCAACAAACTAACGATACTTGGCACGATTACTTTAATTACGATAGGCAGCGCAGTTATTTGTCCGCTATTCCAGAGCATGGTGGTTGTTACGTCGCCAATCGGGCTCCATGCACCACCCGCATTGGCAGCAATAATTACTATACCGGCATACAACCAGCGTGTAGGTTGGTCTTTGATGAGTTTACGCAGAAGGGAAACCATTACAATGGTGGTAGTAAGGTTATCCAAAGCTGCTGAGAGGAAAAAAGTGATGGTTGCAATGATCCACAAAAGGGCCACTTTTTTCTCTGTTTTAATTTGATCTGTAATAATGGTAAAACCACCATGCATGTCCACCACTTCCACAATGGCCATGGCACCAATTAAGAAGAAGAGAATGGATGCCAGTTCGCCCAAATGTTCCAGCAAAGAATGCTCAATGAATTTGTGCTTAATTTCATCAATCGATTTACCGTTCATGTCTTCCGAAAAGGCAAACATAAAATCGCCAAAATGCTTGGTTCCCGTGTCAATTAAATCATATCCAACGGTAATTAAGATGGTCCAGAGGGCAACGCCCAAAAGCAGTGCCGAAGAAGCCTTATCAATTTTGATGTTGTGCTCCGTAGCTATCATCAGATAACCAAGCACGAAAACGACGATAAAAACTGTAACCATTCTAGTTTAGTTGTTTGTATTTATAATTTAGATAAGTTGTTTCAACGCTATTTCGAAACCGCGTTTGGCAATTCCTGTTTTTTCGCCGGAAATATTTTTGATATTCTGGATGGCATTTTTGATGATATCCGAAGTGTCCGTAAAAATGGCTTTGTCGCTAATTTCTACATTGGATTGCATCAGGTAGGCAAATACCCGTGCCATTCCGCAGTTGGCTATAAAGTCAGGAATCAGACTCACTTTACCATCCACATAATCGGCAATGGGACCGAAGAAAATCTCCGGATCGGCAAAGGGCACATTCGCACCGCAGGAAATCACTTCCAGTCCGTTGGCCATCAATTGTTCTACCTGTGATTGCTGAACCAGACGGGATGCCGCACAGGGAATAAATACTTCCGCACCGGCTTTCCAGATGTTTTCATTTAACTCAGCAAACGGAATAATGTTATCTGCTTTTAACTTGTTACCGTCTTTATTTAAATATAGAGTTCTTATTTCATCGAAACTGAAGCCTTCAGGATTCAGTAATCCGCCGTCCCTGTCAATGATTCCGGTTATTTTTGCACCGTCTTTGGCCAGGTAATACGCGGCGGCTGAACCTACATTGCCCCAGCCCTGTACCAATACCCGTTTTCCTTTTATTGAACCGCCAAAAATGTCGTAATAATGTTTAGCGGCTTCCGCCACACCCCAGCCGGTAATCATATCGGCTACAACCAGTTTTTTAGTTGAATCGGGTGAGTAGGCAGGATCTTCCAATACTTTTGAAACACCGTATCGGAGCTGGCCGATCTTATGTATTTTCTCACTTTCTTTGGGTGAGAAATGTCCGTTCACCACGCCTTCCTGCGGGTGCCAGAGTCCGTATCCTTCGGTGATGGGAATAACTTCGTGAATTTCATCAACGTTTAAGTCGCCGCCTGTACCGTAATAGTTTTTTAGTAAGGGCATTACGGCAGCATACCAACGTTTAAGTACCTCGGGTTTTCTGGGGTCGGCCGGGTCAAAATTTATGCCCGACTTTGCTCCGCCGATGGGAGGACCGGAAACCGTAAATTTAACTTCCATGGTTTTGGCTAATGACTCTACTTCTCGTCTGTCCAAGCCTTTTCGCATTCGCGTTCCGCCTCCTGCTGCCCCCCCCCGTAAAGAATTGATAACCACCCAGCCTTCAGCGCCTGTTTCGCTGTCTTTCCACTCGAAAACAATTTCGGGCTGCTTAGTTTCAAATTTTTTTAATAGTTCTAACATCCTCTCACGGTTTGTGGGCAAATGTAAAAAAGTTAATCTACCGGCATCCTGAACCGGCTTTTCTTTTTCAACTTGGTATGTTAATAACCGATAGCCGGAAATGCCTTATAAACCGCCCCGGCGCATGAATTAAGCCTCGAGCCGGTAACGCCCGAAAAAATGTTGGTTCGTTCCTGCATGCGCAGGTATCCGAGCAAGGCAAAAATAAGTGCTTCTTTAAAGTCTGTGGTTTTCTGGTCGGGAATTTCAAGTTGGATGTCTGAATGCAAATTTATTCGCTCTATCAGATACTTGTTTCGGCTTCCTCCACCCGTACTCAGCACTTTATTTAAAAAATTACTTTTTATTACTTCGCTTATTTGTAAGGCTATATGTTCGGTAAAGGTGTGAAGTAAATCGGCGGGATGATATTCCCGGTTTTCAAGCAGGGGCAGGATATGTTTGCTTACCCATTCTGCTCCCAGCGATTTGGGGGCCGTCTGCGTATAAAATTCAAGTTGGTTGAGCTGTTCAAAAAGTGGAACAATCATTTGTCCGCTTCTGGCCGTTTTGCCATCCTCATCAAACGGAAGTCCCAATTGATTGGCCAAGCGGTTCAGGATGAAATTACACACCGAAATGTCAAACCCTGTTCGTCCCAGGCCCGGCATGCGCATCGAAATATTGGAAAAACCACCCAGGTTGAGACAGGCATCATATTCGCCAAATAAAAGTTCGTCACCCAGCGGAACCAGCGGCGCTCCCTGTCCGCCCAAACTGATATCGCCGGTTCTGAAATCGCTAACGCAATCTATTCCGGCGGCGTGGGCAAGGGCTGCTCCGTGTCCGAGTTGGAAGGTATAGCCTTCCTTGGGATTATGAAACAGGGTATGCCCATGCGAGGCAATGATGGCTGCCCGTGTACGGTGTTTTTGCAGAAAGGTCTTTGCCGTTTCGCCCAAAAAAGTGCCAAAACGGATATGGGCCGCCGCCAATTCTTCGGCGCTGAGGCGGAAGGGATCGGAGAGCAGGTTCAGCCAATATTGGGGTAGGGGAACGGTTTCGGTTTGCAGAAAGGAATACTGTAAGCGCTTATCTTTTTCGGTAAATACGCAAAGGGCAAGGTCAACGCCGTCGAGCGAGGTGCCGGACATGATGCCTAAAACGGGACTAAAACTTTTTGATACCTGCATTTGTTATGCAAGAATACTTTTTTATCCCGAAAAAGATACATTTGTTGCGCTAAAAAAATATTGAATATGCATATCCAGTTATCCGAAGAACATTTGATGATTCAGAAAGCGGCCCGCGATTTTGCCCGCGAAGAACTGTTACCCGGCGTGATTGAACGCGACGAAAAACAGCAGTTTCCCATGGAACAGATTAAAAAACTGGGCGAGCTGGGCTTTCTGGGTATGCAGGTAGATCCCAATTACGGGGGCTCCGGACTGGATACCATCTCGTATGTACTGGTGATGGAAGAGCTTTCAAAAATTGACTCTTCGGCATCGGTTTGTGTTTCGGTAAATAACTCATTGGTTTGTTGGGGATTGGATACATACGGCACACCCGAACAGAAGAAAAAATACCTGGAACCCCTGGCCAAGGGCGAAATTTTGGGAGCCTTTGCCCTCAGTGAGCCGGAAGCCGGTTCGGATGCCACCTCACAGCAAACCGAAGCCATAGATATGGGGGACCATTACCTGTTAAACGGAACCAAAAACTGGATTACCAACGGATATAATGCCTCGGTTTATCTGGTAATTGCCCAAACCGACCGCAGCAAAGGCCACCGCGGTATCAATGTGTTGATTGTGGAACGGGATATGCCCGGCTTTACCGTGGGAGCAAAAGAAAATAAACTGGGAATCCGGGCTTCGGATACCTGCTCACTCATTTTTACCGATGTAAAAGTACCTAAGGAGAACCGGATAGGCGAAGACGGTTTTGGATTTAAGTTTGCCATGAAAACACTCAGCGGCGGACGTATCGGTATTGCCTCACAGGCTTTGGGTATAGCACAGGGCGCGTATGAGTTGGCCCTGGAGTATTCAAAACAGCGTAAAGCCTTTGGTAAGCCCATTTGCGAGCATCAGATTATACAGTTTAAACTGGCCGATATGGCTACCCGGATTGAAGCTGCCCGTTTGTTGATATATAAAGCCGCCTGGGAAAAAGATAATGGAATGGATTATTCAGCCTCTTCGGCGAAAGCCAAGGTATTTGCGTCTGAAACGGCCATGTGGGTAACCACGGAGGCGGTACAAATTCACGGCGGTTATGGCTTTGTAAAGGAGTACCATGTAGAACGCCTCATGCGCGATGCAAAAATTACACAGATATATGAAGGTACTTCCGAAGTACAGCGTATTGTAATTAGCCGCTCAGAATTGCAGAAGTAAAGATTTAAGAAAAATAATATAACAGAAAAGGCCCGGAATATTCTGGGCCTTTTCTGTTATACACTCCATTTTTTTAGTTCTTAATCAGGGTTTTTGCCCTTACCGTTTTACCGTCATACAACTGCATGATGTAAGATCCGGTAGCCAGTCCGCTGAGTTCAACAGTATGGGTATAGTGCCCGGCAGGAACTGCATCTTTCTTGTTTTGCAGCAACACTTTACCGTTCATATCGGTTATGCGAATATACATGTTGGCGGAGCTGGGCAAAAAGCCGGCCACGGTAACCTGTTCTTGTGCCGGATTGGGATACAAATCATACCATTGCATGCTGCTTACTATTCCATTGGGGAATTCTTCTACCCCAGAACCTTCTACCTCCTGCGAAATAAATTCATCACCCGGAAAATATAAAGTGTACCCAAAATATACCATCATCATTTCATCGTTGGTTGCTTCGCCGGCCGTAACTGTTTGGGGCGGACTGCTCGGGTTGTGCGGATTGCCTGTCGTATTATCGTAATACCCTTCAGCCTTGATTACGGTGCCTCCGGGAACTTTTACCAAGGTTTTATAGGGATAGAATCCCTGCCAGTGGAAATCCCAATGCGGAATGTTGATAAAGGGAATGGTATCATTTGATGGGGTAACGCCGTAGGCTTTTATGCTTCTGCCAATGAGGTGCATGTGTGGTCCTGCCAATAAAAGAGAAACTGTTGCCTGCTGCGGCACGGTATACTGCGCATAAAAAGTTTTCGTTTGATTGGCCGGAATGACTAATGGTCCATTTGTAAGCGTGCCATAATGGTTAATGGCGGGTGCAATGGTTACTTCTCTAACACTGCCACCGGAAGTTGAGTATTTAATTCGTACTTGGGTGCTGTCTGTCTGGTTGTATGTGCCTCCCGGGTAGTGAATTTGTAAAATAAGGTTTGTATTGGCATCAAGCTTAATGCCCATCCCATTGGGTGCTCTGAATTTCATTGATCCCGGTACCCAGGCGCCAATTAAATCGGAATTGTTAGAACCGGTGCCTCCAAAGCTGGTATAGCCCGGTCCCGGATCTTGTGCATCTAAATTTAGGGGAGTCTGTGAATTGTCTTGAAAAACCAGCACATGGTGTACGATGGCTTTATTACCGGGAACCACTTCAATTTCCTGAATAAATTTTTCGCTTGTTATACCGGCCGGAATCACAAAACAGCGGTAAAGGTCAAAATCTGTATTTACCGTATAGCTTGGCATTTGAACCACTAAATCGGGATTTTGGATCTCAAATCCATTATCAAATACAGGTGCCGGAGGCGCATCGGCCAAATTACCGGACTGACCGCCATTATCTACCCAATTGGCAATGGTTTGAATCTGCTGCTGGCTCAGCGTGCGCGGATGGGCAAACTGCCCGTATCCTTCCTGCGGAGGCCAAGGCGGCATGGTTTTTTGCATGACGGCTTCTTTCACGGCAGCCATGTTATTGAATGCATCATCATAACTAATCAGCGGAAATGGGGCAATGCCTTGATTGTTATGACATTTGGCACATTTGTCAAATAAAATGGGGGCCACATCCACTGCCCAGGTTTGTGAAAATAAAGCAACAGGCGCAAAGGCCCATAGGCTCAGGGTAAACAGTTTTTTCATGCAGTAATTTTTTAGTTTGACTTATTAATCATTCAAACGTTTAAAGTGGAAAGGTAATTAATTTATTCCAAATCATCTTTATCCGTCAATAAATGAAGGGCCTGATTCAGTTAATCACGGGTTTTGAAATTTTGCTGGTCTTCGGCCAATCGGATGTCTTTAAGGTTATGATAGATTGGGATTGTTAAAAGGAATCTTTGTCTACACGTAAAACGAATAGCTACTTTTAACTTTGTAGCTCATAAATCCTTTTTTTTTTGGCTCATTTTTGGGTTTATTTGAGCCGGAAACGATATATTTGTGAGCTACAAATTAGGGACAATGCGTAATCAAAGAGAATCTGATATCCTATCTTTTATACAGGAAAGAAAGGAAGTTTCCTCTAAGGAAATTCATGAAGGACTTTCTTCTACCGCTAGTTATGCAACTGTAAAAAGATTGTTGTTAAAACTAATGGATGGAAACCTGATTTCGAAGAAGGGGGTAGGGAAATCTACGAAGTATTTCATTTCGCCGAGCTATGAAATTTTACGTCCTATTGGTTTAGAAACCTATTTTGAAAAGGAAATTGACGAAAGGCAAATTAAAGACAGTTTCAACCTGCATTTAATTTCAGAATCTTTGAAATCATTTGCTTTATTTTCCGGGAATGAATTAGAACGGCTAAATGAACTCCAAAAAAAGTTCAAGGAAAATGTGTCTCAATTATCCGAGTTTGAATACAAAAAAGAACTGGAGCGCTTAGCCATTGATTTATCATGGAAATCTTCTCAGATTGAAGGGAATACTTATTCACTGTTAGAAACGGAAAGGCTTCTTGTTGAAAAGGAAACTGCCGCAGGAAAAACAAAAGGAGAGGCAGTTATGCTTTTGAATCACAAAGAGGCAATCGATTTTATCATAGGTGCCCCGGATTATCTTAGCCCCTTATCAATTTCTAAGATTGAAGATATACATAGCATTCTAATCAAAGAATTTGGGGTGGAAAGGAATATCAGAAAGCGTAGAGTTGGAATTTCCGGAACCAATTACAGGCCATTAGATAATGAATTTCAAATATTGGAAGCTCTTTCAAGCATGTGTGAACTGGTGAACAGCAAAGAAATCGTTTTTGAAAAGGCGCTGCTTTTGTTAGTGTTGATTTCCTACATCCAACCCTTTGTAGACGGAAATAAAAGAACGGCAAGGATTGTAAGTAATGCCATACTCATGAGTAACGGATATTGTCCTATTTCTTTCAGAACGGTTGATTCTGTTGAATACAAAAAAGCAATGTTGTTGTTCTATGAACAGAATAATATTTCGGGCATGAAGGCCATATTTATAGATCAATATGAATTTGCCGTAAATACCTATTTTTAAAGCATAAGGTCTTGCAGTTTTTTACCGTAATATCATCCAAATTAATCATTTAAAGATTAAAATAAGGTGTGTCTCTTTGCCTTTCGGGGCTTTACCAAATTAGCGGTTTTATGATGTATGATTTGCTTCAAGATGTAATCAACGTTAAATAGGGCTGTCTGCAAGACAACCTTGCCCAAGCGTATACGAATTATCCGAAATGCTATCTAGTAATTATAAGGTGCTAATTGACAATGTGTTATATTTTACTTCATAAATTGGGATAAGCCATTCACCGGTTTAAAGCCATAAGGGTATGAAGTTATTCAAAATCATCTTTATCCGTCAATAAATGAAGGGCCTGCTTCAGTTCATCACGGGTTTTGAAATTTTGCTGGTCTTCGGCCAAACGGATGCCCGCCTCGTATACTTCAACTGCTTTAGATTCGTTTCCGGTTAGCCCGTAAATACTGCCCAGTTTATAGTACAGCGGTAAATAGTCGGATGCTTTTTGGCGTAAATTTTCCAGTATTTTGGTACCGTTTTCAACCTGGCCCATATTTACACATTCCAGCGCCAGTGCGTAATGAAGAAAATTATCTTCCGGCTGTTCGAGCAGCATTTTTTGAATTTCCTCGTATCGGTTCATTTGGGTGCGCGTAGGTGATTGTTCGAACCAAAGATACGTCAACAAAAAGTCCACATCAAATAGGCTCTAAAATGATTTTTCAACAAAATGCGGTCTATTTTTTTTACCTTCACGGCATCAACTATAAAGCATGGAATTTCTTTTTTTAGGCATCGGACTTATACTCGGTTTTGTTATCGGATTCTTTTTCTTTAAATTGAGGGGAGGAGCTTCATCAACTGTTGATTCGGATGTTCTTGTACGTGAAAATGAATCCCTGAAAATTGAAAAAGGAAAGCTGGAAGAACGCGTAAGGATGCTTGAGTCGGAGTTGAAATCCCTAAACGAAAAGTTGGATGCGGAGCGCACAAAACTCATACAGGTAAGCAATGAACTTTCGGCCACCGGAAATGCCAACCGAAACCTGCAGGAACGCCTGAACGAACAGAAACAGGAAGTGGAGCAGTTACAGGAACGTTTTAAAACGGAATTTAAAAACATTGCCAATGAACTGCTTGAGGATAAAAGCAAACGTTTCACCGAGCAAAATCAGGAAAAATTAGGCGAAATATTAAAACCTTTGAATGAGCGTATAAAATCGTTTGAGGAACGTGTGGAAAGCACACACAAAGAAAGCCTGGAGCGGAACGCGGGTCTTGTGCAGCAAATTCTTTCCCTGCGTGATTTGAACAAACAGATGAGCGAAGAGGCACGCAACCTCACCAAGGCCCTCAAAGGCGATAACAAAGCACAGGGAAACTGGGGCGAGGTAATTCTGGAGCGCGTATTGGAAAAATCGGGTCTGCGTAAAAATGAAGAATACGTAATTCAGGAATCCGTTACTAACGAAGATGGCCGCCGGCTCCAGCCCGACGTGGTCATCAAGCTGCCCGAAAACAAAAACATTGTAGTGGATTCAAAAGTTTCCCTCATCGATTACGAGCGCTTTTCATCGGCAGAAACCGACGAGGAGCGGGGCGCACACCTTAAAAATCATATCCGTTCCATTCGTGCTCACATCAAGGGACTGAGTGAGAAGAATTACCATCAGTTGTACGGTTCTGGAAGTCCGGATTTTGTATTGCTCTTTATACCGCTGGAACCTGCATTTTCAGTAGCCGTGCAGTATGATGCCGAGTTGTTTAATGAAGCGTTTGAGAAAAACATTGTCATTGTGAGCACTTCAACGCTGTTGGCCACGCTCCGCACCATTTCCAGTATCTGGAGGCAGGAGAACCAAACCCGGAACGCGGTGGAAATTGCCCGTCAGGCGGGCGATATGTACGATAAGTTTGAAGGTTTTGTGCACGATTTGATCAAAGTGGGAAACCAACTCAACCTGGCCAAAAAAGAATACGAAGGTGCCATGAATAAACTCAGCACCGGGCGCGGAAATTTGGTAAACAGAGCCGAAAAACTCAAAGAATTGGGCGCGAAGGCTTCAAAGGCTTTGCCTCAGGCTTTGGTTGACAGGTCGGGCGATTTGGAAGATTAAGGTTTTAAGTATTCAATCATTCATCATTTTTTTGCAGTTTTGCAGCGTATGAAAGTAGTCATCTTTGCCGGCGGAAAAGGCACCCGAATTTCTGAAGAGTCTTACCTGAGACCCAAGCCCATGATTGAGATCGGGGAGCGGCCCATTTTGTGGCATATCATGAAGATTTATGCTTCCTACGGACATAATGAATTCATTATCTGCTGCGGATACAAAGGCTGGATGATTAAAGAGTATTTCCTCAATTACTTCATGCACAATTCGGATGTAACGGTAAACCTGGCCGATAATTCCTGCGAAGTACATCATTCGCCAACGGGTGAAAACTTTAAGGTAACCCTGGTAGATACCGGTCTCGAAACCCAAACCGCCGGCCGTTTACGCCGCGTACTCAAATACACGGGTAATGAAGATTTTATGCTTACCTACGGAGACGGGGTGAGCGATGTGGATATCAATGCTCTGGTGGAGAATCATAAACAGTCGGGTAAAATTTGTACCATGACTTGTATACAGGCCGGAAGCCGCTTTGGCGTGGTAAACGTAAACGATGCCGGTGAAGTAACTGGATTTGTGGAGAAGCCCGCCGATGAAGGCACCTGGATTAATGGCGGTTTCTTTGTGATTAAACCCGAAGTAGCCAATTATCTTCACGATAACGCCGACTCGGTAATGTGGGAAAGACAGCCCATTGATGACCTGGCCCGCAACGGACAGATGAACGCTTTCCGCCACCGTGGATTTTGGAAATGCATGGACACCCTGCGTGATAAAGAAGATTTGGAAAATCTTTGGCAAACCAATCCGCTCTGGAAAAAATGGTAAGCCTGGATTATTTACGTTCCGTTTACGGAGGAAAGCGGGTGCTGGTTACCGGACATACCGGTTTCAAAGGCGCTTGGCTGATTCAAATACTGCATGAAGCGGGTGCCATTCTCAAAGGCTATTCGCTGGAGCCGGAAACCTCAATAGACCTATACACCGGCATAAACGGTGATTCATTTTGCGATTCTGTAATTGGCGATATCCGCGATTATAAAAAGCTGCATCATGAAATTACGGTATTCAGGCCCGATTTTGTTTTTCATTTAGCCGCCCAATCGCTTGTGCGCCGTTCTTATGAGCAGCCCGTTTATACTTGGGAGGTGAACGTAACCGGAACGGCAAACGTTTTGGAAGTGCTCCGTGGTATTGAACATGCCTGCGTTGCCGTTTGCATCACTACGGATAAGGTATACGAAAATCCTGAAAAGGGAATGCCATTCAAAGAAACCGATCCGCTGGGCGGGTATGATCCATATTCGGCCAGTAAAGCGGGTTCCGAATTGGTGATTGCTTCGTACCGGAATTCCTATTTTTCAGCTCCGGGAAGCTTGATTCGTGTAGCTTCTGCCCGGGCCGGAAACGTAATTGGGGGAGGTGATTTTGCCAAAGACCGCATCGTACCCGATTTTGTGCGTGCCCGTATGGCTGGTAAAGCGCTGCATATTCGCCGACCGGATGCCATAAGGCCCTGGCAGCATGTATTGGAACCCCTGGCGGGATACCTGCTCTTGGCCGCTCACATGTATAACAAACCGGGGAAATATAACAGCGCTTTTAATTTTGGTCCGGAAACATCCGATGTGCTTACAGTAAAACAACTGGTAGAACAAGCTGAGTTAATCTGGGAAGGCCCTGAAACGCTCTATGATGATGAACATAAGGGTCCCCATGAGGCCGGGTTACTTTTGTTGGATATTAGTAAGGCAAAAACAGAATTGGGTTTTGCACCCCAATGGAATTCGGCTATGGCCATCCGGGAAACCATTCAATGGTATAAGGAAAATTCCATATCTGAACGTGAAAAATGTTTGAAACAGATTTCAACCTATTTTAAAAAATAGAAAAGCAGCATTGGAACCAATGCTGCTTTTCAGAAATGAATTATTTTTACTTGTTTGCTGCCTCTACAGTGGCATTAATTTTATCAATTATTTGTTGGAATTCAGTTGCTTGTTTGGTGTTCATTATGAACCCAAAAACGGGCATAAATCCGGCTTCTCGTTTTCCTTCAACTTTACCAGTTTTACAGTCACATTTTTCTTCATAGTTTTTAGGATCACTGTAACTAGCAATATCCCATTGTCCTGTTGATGCGTTAAAGAACATTTTACTCAACGATTTCGTAACAGGAACTACAACTTTATGAATACGTGTCATTTTAGCCTCTGTTTCATTATACGCCTTGTAATAGGTAACCTGATATACGATTGCTTTTAGTCCGTCTGGATTACTGTAATAGTATTCTTTCCCATCTTTCCCGGCTTCAACCGCATCTCCAATACGAATTCCAGAAAAAGAATAGGTAGTTCCTCCGCAGTCAAAGCTAAAACTTTCATTTTTTTGAGAAAAAGCCAATCCGGCCATTGCCCAAACCATACATACTAAAATTAATTTTTTCATGAGATATTGTTATTTTAATGTTTGTATGGCAAAGGACATAAAACGAGTGGTAACAGAGAGCGGGTTTTCATATCCGACCCCCTCAGTTTGACGAAAGCGCAAATCTGATTTATATGGGCAAAAAAAACGGCAAATCCCGATTTGGATTTGCCGTTTTATATTGACTTTAACGATTTGCTATTTGCTTTGTTCGGCTACGGTAGCATTAATTTTAGCCAATACGGCTTCAAAATCAGCTTTAGTTTTGGCGGGCAAACTGAACACATACAGATAAGTCATCATGTCTTTGCTTACCTTTTTGTTTCCGTTTTCGCAACTTTGTGATTCTTTGATGGTTTCGCCACCGCTAGAGAAATTGGTAAATACAATGGTTTCCGAATCCTGAAATTTGGCTGTTTTTAAATCCTTGTTTACGGTAACAATGTATTTATCAACCCCCGAAACAGTTCCTTTGTATCCTTTTACCACATAAAAAACGGCTTTGTTGTTTTCCAGTGCATAAAAATATTCCATTCCTCCAAATTTAACTTCGGTAGGCTCACCCAATCGGATGGCGGTAAATGTCATCGGGCTTCCGTTACAATCTACGGTTACGGTTTCTGTTTTTTGTGAAAAGGTGGTCAGCGACACAATTGCGGCCACACAAACGGTAAGTATTTTTTTCATTTGATAAATGTTTAGGCTGCAAAAAAAGGCCGGGTAGCTAAACGTTGTAAGATACACTTTACCAATTTGGTTTTTGACTCAATAAATTTCGATTTTAACTTTTTAAAGCCTGGCTTAATCACATAGACCGGTTTCTGCTTATACTTGCATTATGGAATCTATACTTACTCCGCTCCATAATGCGCATCTGATTAAACTTTTCCATGCCTCGGATGAACGCGGCGGTTTCTTTAAACCATTTCACGCAACTAAGCTTAAAGCGCTTGGTATTGAGTTTGAAGTCAGGGAATCGATTTGTTCGTTTAGCAGTAAAAATGTAATCAGGGGTATGCATTTTCAAACTGAACCGCATGCGCAGGCCAAGCTGGTGTATTGTCCGCACGGGGCCATTCTGGATGTGATTTTGGATATGCGCAAGGATAGTCCAAGCTACGGAAAGTATTTCGCGGCCGAGCTCTCAGCCGAAAACGGACATTCGTTATTCATTCCCGAAGGTTTTGCCCACGGCTTTCTGGCGCTGACAGAAGGAGCCGTAACATCCTATTTGCTGAATAAAGAACACCAGCCAGAAGCGGATACGGGCATTTTATGGAACTCGTTCGGTTTTGAGTGGCCGGTAGAAAATCCGATTGTTTCGGAACGGGATAGAGGATTTATTAATTTGAAAATTTGAAAATTTTTTAATTTGAAAATGGGTTTGGAATCGGGCGAACTGGTGTTAATTAGTATCAAGTATCAGGTATCAAGTATCAAGTATCAAGCGCAGCGAGTAATCAAGACAGGCAAAGAGCAACCAAACAACCGAACAATTGAACAAACAAAAACAGTATTGAGTATTTAGACGAGGGAAATGAGTTTTGGGGCATGCGAACGGGAAAAAACTTCTATTGCTCTTTCTTGATATCGGGAATGGGAAAGGAGAATCGTGGTCTTGATTCTTGGTTCTTGACTCTTGCAGCGAAGCGGTCTGAAAAACAACCGAACAACGAAACAACCAAACAATAGAACAACCAAACAACCAAACAATCGAACAAAAAAATGCGAATTCTCATCATAGGTGCTTCCGGTTTAATTGGTTCTAACTGTCTCCGCTATTTCAAAGAGCAGGGACATACGGTATTGGGTACATATTTTTCCTATCAGGCGGCGGATACCGTTTTTTTAGATACACTCAATCCGGCCAATCCGGAGAATGCCGATTTGGATGATTTTGGGCCGGAAGTTATTTTGAATTGCGGGGCCCTTACGCATGTGGACTATTGTGAGCAAAACCCCGAAGAGAGTTTTGAAAAAACGGTACGCTCGCACCAAACGGTGTTGGATTGGGCCACAAAATACCAATCAAAAGTGGTTTATATCAGCACCGATTATGTGTTTGACGGCAAAAACGGCCCCTACACCGAAACGGCTGCGGTAAATCCCATTTCAGTTTATGGTGCTCATAAGCTAGAGGCCGAGGAGCTTACCCTGCAACATAGTTTTTCAAATCTGGTTTTACGGGTAACCAATGTATATGGGGATGAAGAGCGAGGTAAAAATTTCATTGCCCGTATCGTACAGCAGGCTAAAGATAAACAGAAACTGATGCTGAACTTGCCGCTTGACCAGTATGCAACCCCGGTAAACGGATATGATGTGGCCAGGGCATTGAACCTGTTATTGGAAGATGAAAAATCAGGAATCTATAACATTGCCTCCACTGATTTTTTGAACCGTGTGGAATTAGCCCTCAAAGTGCTGAATTATTTCCCGGATGCGGAATATGAACTGAATCCGAAATTTACCCATGAACTGAACCAACCCGCGGCAAGACCATTAATCGGCGGATTAATCACGGCCAAGTTTTCAGCCGAGTATCCCCGTTTTTTGTTTAGTTCGGTGGATGATTATCTTCGTAAAAGTTAGGATTAGAATTTATATACAGTGCTAACGCTGAGCCCCAAGGTGTAAGGATGATAATTCCCTCCAGACTTGTAAGCTGCCATCAGTGAGCCTCTGAAAAAAGGCTTAAAATCAAGCGAAAAATGGGGTTTGATATTTGCCCTCAATATTAGAGCGGTTTCTCCAAAAATATTAAAGCCTCTCATGTCTTGGGTGCGGTTTATGCGCATGGTTCCAGCTTCTGCCGTTTCTCCCGTAATCTTTCTATTGTCTATACCCTGCACTGGTATGGAGGGCGCCACGCCTAAATTAAAGCCGATGCCGAATTTATTCATGTTTTTAAGGTAAACGAACTTTACAGGTATTTCAACATAGCGGATGTGTCTGTTATATTGAACAATGGCAGGATCTCCATTATAACCAACCTGTGCATCAATCATATCATTAAAGTAGGTTTCTATCTCCGTGAATGTGGAATATTGGCCAAATTGAACACCCAATTCAATCCCAACTCCGGGTTTGAATAACTTTCGGCCGTATACTCCTGCCCCGTAATGCCATGAAAAATCAGCACTTGCAGCACCGAAAGTTGGCTTTGTCCAGGCTCCTCCGCCTGAAATATTTATCCCCGTTTCCCATCCTGTATCTTGTGCGCTGACATTAGAAAAGCCGATAACGCAAAGAAAAAAGCCGAATGCAATACTTTTTTTCATGTGGTTTGATTTGTTAATTTTCAGAAACCAAAGGTAAAATTTTAGTGAATTAGTTCGGCATCCCATACTGCCAAAATTTAAGTTATTTTGTGCTGCCTAAAACATGCAGGAAACACCGGAACATATACTCAAAAAATACTGGGGCTACGATACCTTTCGTCCCCCCCAGGATCGCATTATACAATCCGTTCTCCAGGGGCAGGATACCTTGGCCCTGTTGCCTACGGGTGGCGGAAAATCCATCTGTTTCCAGGTACCCGGAATGCTGTTCGAAGGCATCACCATTGTGGTTTCGCCCCTTATTTCGCTCATGAAAGACCAAGTGGCTAACCTTAAAGCCAGAGGCATCAAAGCAACGGCCATCCACACCGGAATGCCTTTTTTTATTGTAGATAATGAACTGAATAATTGCATAACGGGGCATCATAAATTTCTGTATATCTCGCCGGAGCGTTTGAAAACGCCGCGATTTCTGGAAACATTCAAGCACATGAAAGTGGGTTTGATAGCGGTTGATGAGGCGCACTGTATTTCGCAGTGGGGGTATGATTTCCGGCCGGTTTATTTAGAGATTGCCGAAATACGGAAATATCATCCCAAAACGCCCGTACTGGCCCTCACCGCCACAGCCACTCCCGAAGTGGCGAACGATATCTGTACCCGGCTAGAGTTTAAAAAAACGAATATCATCAGCCGCAGTTTCTCGCGCGACAACCTATATTACGTGGTTTCGCCATGTGAGCGTAAGGAAGAGAAAATTATGCAGTGGCTGAAAGCCATTAAAGGTACTTCCATCGTATACACCCGCAACCGCAAACAAACCGAGCAATTTGCCGAATTTTTGAACAGTTCCGGCTTTACGGCCGATTTTTATCATGCCGGGTTAGATCCCGAAACCCGCGAAACAAAGCAAAAACGCTGGATGGACAACCAGTTTCGTGTTATGGTAGCCACCAATGCCTTTGGGATGGGAATTGATAAACCCGATGTACGCTTGGTTTTGCATACCGATGTGCCCGAAAATCCCGAAGCGTATTTTCAGGAAGCAGGCAGGGGCGGAAGAGACGGGAAGGCTGCCTACGCCGTATTGCCCGTAACGCCATCGGATAAACCCATGCTGGAAAAACGATTTGCCGAAGAGTTTCCGGAACGGGAAGATATTTTGCGTGTATACAAAGCTCTCTGCAATAACTTGCAAATTCCGGTAGGCGCCGGCGAAAATGAAGAGTTTAAAATAGATCCCGATAAACTGGCCGATACCTACAACCTGAAACCCGGACATCTGATTCGGTGTATCCGCCTATTGGAAAAAGAAGGGTATCTGTATCTCAATGACTCTGCCTTTGAAGTGTCAACCGTTCACATGAAAATGGGGGTTCGTACGTTGTATGATTTTATGGTCAGGCAGCCCAAGTTTGAAGCGTTTGTTCAAACCTTGATTCGCTCTTATGGTGGTGTTTTTGAAGGCTATGTGCGCATAAGCGAGGTGAAGCTCGCCGGCCGGTTTAAAAAGTCGGTTTCAGAAGTGGTGGAGATGTTGATAAAACTCGAAAAATTAGGTGTAATTGATTACAAACGGGCATCAAATCTACCCTCTGTTACTTTTTTGGCTCCGCGCATCCCGGAGGCTGATTTTACATTACACCCTAAGGTATACGGCCTATTGAAAAAGAACGCAAAAAAACGCTACGAAGCCATGATTGGTTACATAAGCTCCGCCGATGAGTGCCGTTCGCGGGTGCTATTGCGTTATTTTGGCGAACCGGCTACTGCCGATTGCGGACATTGTGATGTGTGCAGTAAGAAAAATAAAAAGGAAACAGTTTCTGAATCCGAACTGCTCAAACGACTTCGCTCCGAATTGATTAAGTTAGACCAAACACAGTTCTCATCGGCATCGGAGATTCTTTTGCTTTGTAAATTCCCTAAAAATGAAGTGAATTTAAAACTGATTAACCGTGCGGTTGATGAAGGTTTTTTGAGCTTTAATCCGGCTAAAGGTTATACTTTACACAAATAAGTAGTTGAAAATCCCACAGTTTAATAGGCAGGCGATTTATGTGATTTGAACAGATTTTCTAAATTTGCAAACTGTTTGCTTACCGACTGAGAGAATTTATGAATAAATCAAAAATAACCGGCATAGGTCACTATGTTCCGGAAAACGTAGTTACCAACAAAGATCTAACCCAGTATATGGATACTACTGAGGAGTGGATTGTGGAGCGTACCGGAATTCTGGAGCGCCGGTTTGTAACACCCGGGAAAGATACTACTTCAAGTATGGCCGCCGAGGCTTCGAAAATTGCCCTTCAAAAAGCCGGCTTGGAAGCTGCTGATATTGACGCCATCGTATTTGCTACGCTGAGTCCGGACTATTATTTCCCCGGTTGTGGGGTTTTGTTGATGAAACACCTCGGTATTGCCGGTAAAGCATCCATAGATGTGCGCTCGCAGTGTACCGGTTTTATTAATGCAATTTCTGTCGCCGATCAATACATCAAATCCGGAATGTTCAAACGGGTACTGGTTGCCTGTTCAGAGGTTCAGTCTAATTTATTTGAATTGAGCACCCGTGGCCGTAACATGGCCGTAATTTTTGGCGACGGTGCCGGCGCCGTGGTATTGGAAGCGCATCAGGATGAAGGTACCGGTATTTTATCAACCCATTTACATGCCGACGGGAACTTTGCCGAAGAACTGTTCATGCAGCATCCCGGAGCCTGCCAAAACCCGCGTCTTACCCCCGAAATGTTGGTGGATGGCTCCATGCTTCCACACATGAACGGAAACCTGGTTTTTAAACATGCCGTCGTACGTTTTGAAGAAGCCATTAACGAATGCCTGGACTTTAACGGATATACCATCAATGACGTTGATTTACTGATTCCGCATCAGGCTAATCTTCGCATCAGCAACTTTATCCAAAGCCGTTACGGTTTGCCCGATGAAAAGGTATTTAATAATATTCAGCGTTACGGAAATACCACGGCAGCTTCTATTCCGATTGCCCTCTGTGAGGCATGGGAACAGGGATTTGTAAAGCCCGGATCCCTGGTTTGTTTTGCTGCTTTTGGCAGTGGATTCGTTTGGGGTTCGGCTCTCGTGCGTTTTTAATGTGTGGCAATCGAGCTGCTTAATGCCTTTGTTTTGCCGGCTTGGCCTTTTATTTATCTTTGGGCACATGAAGTGTTCTTCGTACCCTTTTTCAGCTAAAACATATTTTACGTCCGGTTGTTTCTGGGTTATCTAAGCATTGGTATGAGAAAACCCCAACTGAAACCCCGGTACGATATCATCATCATTGGTTCAGGCGTAAGCGGTATGACATCGGCGGCACTCCTGAGTAAAGCCGGTTACAGCGTTTGTGTATTGGAAATGGATAGCAGGGTAGGTGGTTATTTAGCCGGTTTCCGACGCAAAGATTTTAGGTTTGATACGGCCATTCATTGGTTAAACCAGTGTGGTCCCGGAGGCTTGGTTTACAAGACCTTTGAGTTTTTGGGGAATGATTTTCCCCGTCCGCGCACCCAAACGCTCATCCGCCGTATGAAAGGGGAGGCATTCGATTACCTGCTTACCAATAATCCGGATGATTTAAAAGCCCAATGGATTAAAGAATTTCCGCACGAAAGAAAAGGAATTGAAAAGTTTTTCCGCGACGCACGTACCTTGGGCCGGTCTTTTAAAATACTAGGGAACGCATACCGGTCCATGGAAACCATGAGTCCGTTTGAAAAAATGCAGTTCGGCCTCAAAATGCTCAAATTCGGATTGCCGTTTTTACGTCATATCCGTTTTGCGGGTGAAGAAGGCATGAAGAAGGGACTCAACAAATATTTCAAAGACCCGCGCATGCATGAAATTTTTTGCTCTGAGCAGGATTTACTTTCATGTCTTGTGCCGGTAGGATGGGCCTACTATTCCGATTATCAGATGCCTCCCGAAGGGGGTAGTCAGGTTTTTCCGGAATGGCTTATGCATATTGTGAAATTCTACGACAATGACATTTTTTTCAAATGCAGGGTTACTAAAATTATAACAGAAAATAATCAGGCCAAAGGGGTTGAACTGGAAAGCCGCGGGGAAACCTATTCGGTAGAAAGTAAATACGTAATTGCTGCCTGTGACGTAGAAACCTTATATGAAAAAATGCTTCCGCCCGATGCCGTGCCGGCTGAATTAAAAGCCAAACTTCGCCAGGCTAAACTGTACAGTTCTTCAGTTACCATCAGCATTGCCCTCAATTGTCACCCTTCGCAAATTGGGTTTGGCGAGGAAATGATTTTTATTACCAAAGACGGCATTCCGAAAATAGATCATGCCAATTCCGATCCGCACAAATCAGGGATAAGCATTCTTGCCCCTTCACTGCGTGATCCGTCTCTTGCGCCCGACGGACAGGGTACGCTTACCTTGTACACCGCCGGAGATATGCATTACAAAGATAATTGGGGCTGCGAGGTAGATGAAAACGGAAACTACATCCGAACGGAGAAATATAACAGCATAAAAGAAGAATACGCCCAAATTGTTATTGACCGTGTAAATGAGTTATATCCTTCGCTGAAAGAACATATTTTATTTTATGACATTGCTACGCCGGTTACCCATCACCGGTATACCGGGAATAAGAATGGTTCCATTATGGGAGCTAGGCCCGGAAAAGAAAATATGCAGGCAAAAATAGCTCATTACCAAACACCCGTGGCCAATTTATTACTTGGCGGACATTGGGCCGAATTGGGCGGCGGTGTGCCAATAGCCGTAAAAGCGGGAGCCAATGTGGCACTTATGATTCTGAAAAAGGAAAAGAGTGCAGCTTTCCGTGTGCTGGCCGATTACATGGACGGTAAAACACGGATTCAGGATGTACGCAAATCGGATGCCTTGCGGCCTTATGATAACAGCTGGGTACAAACGCTTACGCCTGCCGATAAAAAGCGCGTAGGTGCCTCCCTTTCCGAGTCGGATGAGGAAGAAGCTTAGGGCTCGGTTAAATATATAACTTGTCCGTAAGCGGGTATGAATTTTCTGCCTTTTTTATCCCGAATTAACTCACCAAATATAACATTCACTTTTTGGGGTACTGATTTTAGTTCTTTCTTCCTACCTGAGAAATTCACATAACAATATGCACTTTTATCAGCCGTGTACCGTCGGTATGAAAGCAGCTTGTTTTTCAGTTTAACGGAATCCATTAATCCACTGTTTAACAAACTGAGTGCATTTCGCATACTGATCAGTTTTCGGTAATGATGAAAAATAGACTGTTTATCGGCCAATCGTTTTTCGGCGTAAATACTGTCCGCTTCCTTGGCCAAAGGCAGCCAGGCTGAATCGGCGCTGGTGAATCCGGCCATTTTTTCGGATGTCCAGGCCATCGGTGTGCGGCATTCATCGCGGTTTAAACTTTCGCCGGATATGCGGGCAAATCGAACGGCTCCCGGGCCATATTTCGCTACGATGGGATCTTTTCCGTATTTGGGGTTTAGCTTCTGCTGCCGCATGCCCAACTCTTCGCCCATATATATAAATGGAATTCCCCGGAGGGTAAACTGCATAAATGCCACGGCCCGCATCTTATCTTCACTGTTTCCGATACGCGATAAAAACCGTTTTTTATCATGATTGCTGAGCACCCAGGTAGGCTGTGCCGGAGCCTTAAAATGTTTTTCATTTTCATGAATCAGTTTATACCATTTTTTGGCATTAAATCCGGCATGCATGGTTTTAAACAAAAATACGCTGTGTAAACCTTTTCCTTCGCCGGTATAGGATTTTAGTACTTCAGCGCTCCCGAATACCTCACCTACTGAAAAAGCCTGTTTGTTTGAAATCGAATCCAGATGTTGCCTGAATTCACGGGCAATTTGAAAGGTGGTTTCGGTATTTTGGGTGAATTTAACTTGCTGGAAAAATCCGTTTGGGTTTCCTTCCGAAGGTATAAAACGCAGGCTGGGCGGATTATTTCTAAAAAGAGAATCCTCGGCCAGGCAGTTAAATATATCGAGCCTGAAGCCATCTACTCCGCGCCCGATCCAAAAGTCCATAACACTGAACATACTGTCTTTTACCGCCGGATTATGGTAATTCAAATCGGGCTGAAAACCCAAAAATGATGCCCAGTACCAGGCATTGGCCACTTCGTCGTAATGCCAGCCACTTCCGCCGGTCATGGATTTCCAATTATTGGGTTTCTTTTTTCCTTCTTTCCACACATACATATTGCGGTACCGGCCTCCGGGTTTGTCTCTTCGCGAAGCCTCAAACCAAGGGTGCCGGTTCGAGGTATGGTTCATCACCAAATCCATTACGATGCGCATATTTCGTTTTTTGGCTTCACCCACCAGGCTGTCAAAATCGGCCATACTGCCCATGCGGGGATGGATGGCTTTATAATCACTGATATCGTAACCGTGGTCGGCCCAGGGGCTTGGATAAACAGGCGAAATCCATAAGGTTTGAACGCCTAATATTTGAAGGTAGTTTAAGCGGGAAATAATCCCTTTTATGTCGCCCGTTCCGTCTCCGTCGCTGTCCTGGAAACTGAGCGGATATATTTGGTAAACCGTTGTTGATTCATGCCATTCCAAAAGCTGCTGTGCCTGAACACCCCGAAATGGAATCATAGCACAAAAGAACATCAGCAAATAAGTGAGCTGCCGTTTTTTAAACCGGTTGGGTAGATTGGCGTATTTATTTTTCATCGCCGTAGAGTACCTTTTCGCCGGCTTCAATGCGCAGGTTCAGATAGTTTTCGGCCGGTACTTTCGGACACGAATAGCCATCGCTGTATGCACAATACGGATTGAAGGCCATGTTGAAATCAAGGCTGATGATGTCTTCCGAAGGTTCAGTAAGTTCAAGGTAACGGCCACCACCGTATGTTCCTTTTAAATTGGTTAGGTCTTTAAAAGGCACAAAAACATATTTCTCTAAACCCGGTTTGCTGCGCACCTGTTCGCTGAAATAGGCATACAGGGTGTATGATTTATCAAACAGTTTAAAGCGGATCTGGGCAAACTGTACATACTCTTTTTCTTTTCCGCTCGAGGTCATAAACCAAACTGTTTTTGGCTTTTTTAGGCGGATAAACTCAGCGGTTAAGTTAAAGCGGTTATCGGGTTGGTAGTATTTTAGACCCTCAAAATGAGTACGTGTTTCTTCCGGAATTGGGCTGTCTTCGCTTGTTTTAAACTCAAGGTCTTTTTCTTCGCGGTGTTTACTTAAATCAGAAAACCAACTCGATTGGGCAGAAAGGTGATGACCCGAATAGATAAAAAAAAGCAGGAAAATAATCTTCTGCATGGCTTAACTGATGTTATGCAGTTTTTTCATGAGTGCCGAAGCAAACACAAATTCTTTCAGCGCGGGATGATCGGCCTGCGCTATTTCACGGCCTTTGCCTTCCCAAACTTTTTCGCCCTGGTAAAGGAACATTACATTTTCTCCGATTTCAAAAACGGAATTCATGTCGTGCGATATAATAACGGTAGTCATGTTGAACTCATGTGTCAAATCGTGTACCAAATTATCTATGAGGATGGATGTTTCCGGGTCAAGTCCCGAATTGGGTTCATCGCAGAACAGATATTTTGGATTAAGCGAAATGGCCCTGGCAATGGCCGTGCGTTTTTTCATACCGCCGCTAATCTCGGCAGGGTAGAGGTTGGGGGCGTGTGAAAGGTTTACTTTTTCGAGGCAGAATTCCACCCGGTCTTTTTTTTCCGATTCTGTCATGTTTGAAAACATATCCAAAGGAAAACGCACGTTTTCAGCCACTGTCATGGAGTCAAAAAGGGCTCCCATCTGAAATACCTTTCCGATTTCCCGGCGCACAAGCATTTTTTCATTTTCGGGAGAACTGGTAAAGTTTCGTCCGTCGTACAAAACAGATCCGGAATCGGGCTGAATTAAACCCACGATGCATTTCAGCAGCACCGTTTTGCCGCTTCCGCTTCGCCCGATAACCATATTTACTTTACCCGATTCAAATACGGCACTTACGTCTTTAATAACGTCTCTTCCTTCAAATCCTTTAACAATATTCTTAATCTCAATCATAACAACATCAAATAAGTAATAATAAGGTTTGCCGCCAAAATGGAAAATATGCTGTAAACCACGGCCCGGGTACTCGCTTTTCCTACTTCAAGCGATCCGCCTTCGGTGTGGTAGCCCATAAAAGAAGAAATGGAAGAAATAAGGAAGGAGAAAACCACGGTTTTAACCATGGCATATACCAAATCAAAGGTTTCAAAATCCATCTGTACCCCATACATAAAGTCTTCATTGCTAATCATACCCGTGCTTACAACAGTAACGTATGCGCCCGAAATTCCCATAATCATGCTCAACAAAACCAGAAATGGGTTTATAAACATGAAACCAAGTATTTTGGGAAGAATAAGAAATGAAGCCGAATTGATGCCCATGATTTCAAGTGCGTCAATTTGTTCCGTTATACGCATGGAACCCAATTCAGATGCAATGCTTGAACCCACTTTTCCGGCCAGGATTAGCGCGACAACGGTAGTTGAAAATTCGTAAATGATGGACTGCCGGCTGGCATAACCCACGGTATATTTGGGAATGAGCTGTGTACTCATGATATCGGCAGCAAACTGTAGGGAAATTACTGCACCCATAAACACCGAAATAATTCCCACCAAGGGTAAGGAACCGATTCCGATCTGGTCAATCTCGTGAACCATCTGCTTTCTGAAGATAGCAAACTTTACCGGACGGTTAAATGTTTTTTTGAGCAGCAGAAAATACTGACCGATTTGTTCAAATATGTTCAAGCGTTTAAATTTTCGTAAAAATAGCTTCAAAAATTCTGATTAGGAAAATTTATCCCATATTGGCCCATAAAAAACATGCTTTCTTAAAGTGCTTGTGATTCAATGGTTTGATAATAAGTGTGGATATGAAAGTATTCCTGAATTATTCTGTATGCGCTTAATGGATGAATGCAGTATGCCCGAATTTTGTAAATTTGAAACAATGAAAAAAGCTACAGGTATGCGAAAATTATTTCCCGCTATGATTCTGATACTCCTCATTTCAGCGGGTTTGGCCGGCTGCAAAACGGGTAAGGGCTGCGATTGTCCCACTTTCGGCAAAGTAGAGCAGTTACCCGAATTTAGGGATTAAGGCTTCATCCAACGAGTCGGTTTTTGTCGGTTTATCTCCGATATATTTCACAAGCTTCAGGCGTTTCTTATTTTTGACCCCACAAAGGCCAAATTGGCCCAAAACTGATTTTCAATGAAAGAAAAATTTGCCGAATTAGATCTAAAACGTGCCCAAGCTTTGGAGGGCGGTGGACCAGAACGTGTGGCGGCCCAGCATGCCAAAGGAAAATTAACAGCCCGTGAGCGCATTGCGCTTTTGGTTGATCAAGGCAGTTTCGAAGAAATAGGGGCTTTGGTTACTCATCGTTCCAAAAATTTTGGACTCGACAAACAAGTGTTTCTCGGCGATGGTGTAATCACGGGGTATGCAACCGTAAATGATCGTCCGGTTTACCTGTTTTCACAAGATTTTACGGTACTTGGCGGTTCATTAGCCGAGGCACATGCCGAAAAAATATGCCGCATTATGGATTTGGCCATGAAAAACGGTGCCCCCGTAATTGGTTTGAATGATTCCGGCGGAGCCCGTATTCAGGAAGGCGTAGTTTCATTAGGCGGTTATGCCGATATTTTTTATAAAAATACCCTGGCCTCCGGTGTAATTCCGCAAATTTCGGGTATTATGGGTCCTTGTGCCGGTGGTGCTGTTTATTCGCCCGCCATTACGGATTTTATTCTCATGGTTGAAAACACCTCGTACATGTTTGTTACGGGGCCCAACGTGGTAAAAACAGTAACCCACGAAGAAGTAAGCAGCGAAGATTTGGGTGGTGCTTCCGCACACAGCACAAAATCGGGCGTTACACACTTAACCGCAGCAAACGAAGCCGATGCCATCCGTAAAATTCGTGAGCTTTTGTCCTACATTCCGCAAAATTGCGAAGAAACGGCTCCCGTTTATCCGTATACGCCGGCTGATGAAAACCGTCCGCTGCTGAACAGCGTGGTGCCGGTAAATCCCAATCAGCCTTATGATATCCGCGAAGTAATTGATTTGGTGGCTGATGTAGATTCATTTTTTGAGATTCATAAAGATTTTGCCGAAAATATAGTGGTTGGTTTTGCCCGTTTGGGCGGAAGAAGTATCGGTATTGTGGCCAATCAGCCGGCATACCTTGCTGGCGTTTTGGATATAAATGCTTCGGTGAAAGCAGCCCGTTTTGTACGTTTTTGCGATTCGTTCAACGTTCCGCTTCTGGTATTTGAAGATGTTCCGGGATTTTTACCCGGAACCGATCAGGAATGGAATGCCATCATCACTAACGGGGCGAAATTGTTATATACGTTTTGCGAAGCTACCGTGCCGCGCATAACGGTCATTACCCGCAAAGCATACGGCGGCGCATATGACGTAATGAACTCCAAACACATCGGCGCCGACATGAATTATGCCTGGCCATCGGCCGAAATTGCGGTGATGGGAGCCAAAGGAGCCGCTGAAATTATTTTCAAACGCGAAATCCAGTCGGCCGAAAATCCGGAAGAAAAATGGAAAGAAAAAGAGGCCGAATATGCCGCACTGTTTGCCAATCCATACCGTGCCGCTTCAAGAGGCTATGTAGATGAGGTCATAAAACCGGAAGAAACCCGTACAAAACTCATTCGGGCATTTAAGATGCTGGAAAACAAGGCCGAAACACTTCCACGCAAAAAGCATGGGAATATTCCGCTTTAGAAATTTGTGTAAGCACATACAAAAGTTCGGATTATTCATATATTTGCACCCCGAAAAAACGGATACAAACCGTTAAAGGAGCGAATGGCGAGGTAGCTCAGTCGGTTAGAGCGCAGGATTCATAACCCTGAGGTCTCGGGTTCAACTCCCGATCTCGCTACACAGAACAGAAGCCCGGTTATGCCGGGCTTTTTTTTTTGATGAAGGATGAAGGATGAAGGGGCAACAAAAAATGTTGAGTATTCAGACGAATGGTTGAGGTTTTGTATCAGGCGAACGAAAGGACAACATCCAAACATAAGAACATCCGAACAAAGGAACAATCGAACAACCGACCGAAGCATGGAGCGATAGCGGAATAATCTTTTCGCAGAATTTAAAGAAATGTTTATATTGCGCCAAACATCCGAATAGATGAAAAAAGTAGAATTTGAATTTTTAATACATTGCTCTCCCAGGCTTCTTTATCAGTTGGTTTCAACACCTACCGGCCTTGCAGAGTGGTTTGCAGATAAAGTGGATATGCACAATGATGTGATGTCGTTTCATTGGGAAGGTTCCGATCAGACTGCCGAAATTATAGACCATAAAGAAAATGAATTTATCCGCTTTCAGTGGGATGAAGATGCGGATACCGATAAATATTTTGAGTTCCGTATCGACATTGATTCACTTACCAATGATGTGGCACTTATAATTACTGATTTCTGCGAGAATGACGAAGAAGAGGAAACCCGTTTGCTTTGGGAGCGTCAGGTGCAGGATCTCAAGCATTCTATAGGCGCTTAATATGCAGTTGCTCTGGCACAGGGGCAAATATTTTCTGCTGTTGTGGTTTGTATTTTCCGGCATAGCCCTTACTGCCATTGCCGTATATGGTAAGTCGGCTCTGCACATCGCTTTAAACCGGCTACAGCCCCTTTTTCTCGACCAGCTTTTTATATACCTCACTTTACTGGGTGAAACCTGGTTATTTATTGCCGCTTTTCTTATCCTTCTTTTTCGTTCTGTTCATCAGGCCTTGTTTTTGTTGAGTGCATGGCTGGGTTCTGTTTTAAGCGTTCAGGCACTTAAAAAGTTGATATTTTCGGGTATGCCGAGGCCGGCCCGTTTTTTTGAGGGGGATGATAGTGTGCGTTTTATAGAAGGTGTGGTTTACCGTAATTGGGAAAGTTTTCCATCCGGTCATACAGCCGATGTATTCTCGGTATGTTTTGCACTGACCTTGTTAAGCAGAAAATCCAAATACGGAGCCATATGGTTTTTGCTGGCTGTCTTGGTGGGCTATTCAAGGGTATATCTTTCCCAACATTTTATGATGGATGTATTAGGCGGATCTTCCATTTCCCTCTTGATGACCTCACTCAGCTTTTACTTATGGAACCGGTATTCATCCCAATTTCAAAAAAGCTTATATTAGAAAAATAAAAAGGCCGGACAACTTGTCCGGCCTTTTTATGAAATATGGGTATTACCAATTATTTGGTCACTTCAACTACACAATATTTTGAAGCCTTCCAGAACGCTCCCGCATCTTTGATTACCAGTTTTGCACCGGTAAGCTCGTACGAAGCAGAAGGATGGCTTGAAAGCAGTTTTGCTTTTTTACCGTTGATGGAAATTTCAGTGGTTTTACGGGAGTCAATTTTGGTAAAATAATTTGAATTAAAATCTAATTTTTTACCTGTTCCTGCACCGCTGAATGAACCTGATTTTGAGAGTACACCATTGTCGGTAAGTTCCTTTTTGGTTCCTACGGCATAAAATACCTCATTGAGCTGGTCATCTTTGGCCACAATGGTTTCGCTTTTCGCTCTTGATTCAGAACTTAACGAATCAACTGAACGGTTCAAACCTTCAACCTGATAGTTTAGTGCAATCAACTTTTCGTTTAATGCCATAATTTCGGCATCTTTTTCGGCTATTGAAGCATTTAAACGCTCAATTGTTTTTTCAAACTCGGCAATCTTAAAGTTCGATTTTTTGAGTTTTTTCTGCAAATCAACTAAGTCGTTTTTATTCTTTTCCATCAATTCGTTGATGCTCTGAATTTCAGCTTCAATACGGGTTTTGGCGTCTCCGCCCAATTCAGCACCATTTTCTACATTCTGGCTGGTTAAGCTTTTCTCTTTTTGTTGGATAGAGAGCAGATTTTCTTCAATTTCATTGAATGAACGCATAAACTCATTTACTGACTCATCTCTTTCGCTGAGGTCTTTTTTGAGTTGTTCATTCTCTGTTTTGATTTTCTCTAGCTCTTCATTTCCGCCGCCTCCGCAGGCACCCAAAAACAGGGCTGCTGATATAAATACGGCTGCCGTAAGTTGTTTGCTCATGATTTTCATTGTTCGCTTATTTTAATTAATCCTTATTCTACAGTTGCATTACAATTGTAACCGGCCTTAATTAAATCTGTCTGAAATTTTTGTCTCTCGTCACGGTTGCGCGAACAAAGTTCCTGTTCATCATCCTGGTTCAGGATGGTTGTACACTTGATGCAAATGTTTTCTTTACAAGAATAGAAAGCGCTTACAGACAAAAATGCAAATGCGGCTAAAACTAATTTTTTCATTTTTTGATGCGTTTAAGAACACAAAGTTAAATTTTTCTTCGAGTTTCAGCCGGTTCATTTACCATCGATTTAAATAATTCCGGTTAACAATAAATTAACAAAGTCCGTGCCAAGATTTTTTGGGACTAAAACGGATAATTGATGGCAAAATTCCAAACCACGCTCTTCCATTTCAGGTAAGGTACAATCCATCTGTTTTCTACCGGTTTCACCGTAGGGTCGTAAAGTGGGATACCCGGATCTACCCGGAAAATGAAAAAACCAAGGTTAATGCGTAAACCTACGCCCGCTCCAACTGCTATTTCCTGTAAAAAACGCCTGGCCTGAAAATTGGCTCCAGGCCGTTGCGGGTCTTCATTTAAAGACCAGATATTTCCCGCATCTACAAAAAAGCCCAGTTCAATCTGTTTAATTACGGTGAGCCTGTATTCAGCCTGTATGAGTAGTTTAAGATCGGCAAACTGGTCAAAGATAAAGTTCCCGCTTTGGTTATACGATCCTGGCCCTAACCTCCTTGCGCGCCAGCCCCGTACGTCGATGGCGCCCCCTGCCGAGAAACTTTTTTCAAAGGGTAAGCTCTTCGAATTCAAATACGGAATCCCAATTCCCAATAATCCCCTCAACGCCAAACTGTGGGTTTCGTTAAATACCAGATATCCCCTGAAATCGGGCTCGATCCTTATAAACTGGGCAAAGGGGGTATTCAGAATCGTATACCGCCCGTTCGCGTCTTTCTGGAATTTTCCAGCAAGTGCCGTCAAGTAAAGTACGTTTCCGCCAATTTGGGCATTACCCCTGAACGAAAAGTAGTTCCCTGCCCTGTTGTTTTTAAAGTTTGAATACGAGTACGAATACGAATTGTGAAGTAAAATATGGTCACTAAAACTGTTGCGCAAAAATAAATCGTTCGACTCCTCAATAACAGCCTCAAATTCATTCGTTTTTTGTACACGGATTACACTGAACTCAAGCGGCGAGTATTTATGGAATTTTTCGGGCGTTTCCTGCCATTCATAAGCCATCCCGAAGGTAGATATGAACCGCGAATAATCGGGACGGGTTTGGTAGGCATTATTCACCCGTAGGCTGGTAAACGGTGAATTTTTTTTCGAATACCGCAAGGAGCGGAACGGCAATAAAAACTTTGGCACCCGTATCGATATTTCATTACCGATTTCAAGGGTATTAAACAGACTCTGAACGCTAAATGCCTCATTGGATCCGCCCGTACGCTGCGACTCGGCCCTGGCATATATTTTAAATTCAAAACTTTCTGCACCCAAAAATGCATTCCTGTTCCTGTACGAAAAGTTTGATTCCAGTCCTGGATAAGCTCCCGTGGTTGTTCCCTGAAAATCAATGCCAAAGCTTTGCTTCTGTGCCGGACTCAACAATACCCTGCAGTCCAGCAAATCAAAACCGTCACTATAACCAACATAGGTGTACTCAATTGATATACTCCTGAAACTGCGCATGTTAGATAAATTTCGGTAACTCAGGTCATTATCATCGGTGCTGTAAAATGCCCCCGATGATGGTATGATTTGTTTGGCCACAATCTGTGGCTTTATTTTTAATTTTTTACGGTACGGAAAATAAAAACCGCCATAAAATACAGTATCCGTATAGGTTGAAATAGATGTAGGATTGTAATCCGTATCCACATAAATGTTTCTTATTTTAGCCTCACGGTGTTTGTCAATCTTTACCAGCGAGTCGCCCAGTTTTACATTAAATTCGGGTTCGTTAATGGTAAGTAAAATGTTCACTTTATGGTCGCCGGCTCCTGTATCTGCCGTAAATTCAATATACTCTTTATTGAAAAAATAAAATCCTTTCCTTCGCAAATATCGCGTATAGCGGTCCCTCTCCGCGTCTATAACGTCCAGGTCAAAATTGTCACCCTCTTTAATCAGCGTATATTTTTTCCAGTTCAATGATTGTTGCTGAATCCGTTCATTGTTTACCAACTGTTCAACTTTATTTATTTTATAAGGCTGTTTTCGGTTTATGATATAATAAACCTTGGCATGCCGGTTTTTTTTCAGCACCACCGAGTCCCTTATTTCTCCATGAAAATACCCTTTGTTAAAGAGGTAGCCTTCCATGTTGTCTACCGAACGTTTTGTTTCATCTTCATCGAAGATTGATGGGGCTTCACCAAACTTAAAAAAACGTTCGGTTAACGTAGCCCGTTCTTTAATGAGCCGTTTTTTACCCTGAGCATTGCGAACCGTGTTTTTGGCCTCCCTTGTGCTGTCTAGGTATGCTCTGCGTGCAAGCATCTTTTCTTGGTCAACCAAGTTGTAAATCTGCAGTCTCAGTCGCCACATGCCCAGCAGTTTTTTATTGGGCTTGCTAAGCACATAGTCCTTTATGTCGTCATCAGCTTTGTATTTGCCCTCCTGAATAATTTTATTTTTTACCAGCAGGTAATCATCCTTACCGGCCTTGCGCAGCGGACTACAGGCCGAGAGAACTCCCAGCACCAGGGTCAAAAACAAAATTATCCGGTTTATTCTGCGCATAAAGGCACAAATTTATAGCAATTGCCCACATAACTTCAATTTTAACTCATTTCCCTATTTTTCGGGCGTGGTCAGGGGCTGTTTTCAGTCGGAGGCATGAACCGTCTTTCCGCTCTACAAGGTGCCGCTTCAATACGGCACGCGGTATTTAGCGGCCGTCTTCGTTCCCGGGCTAGGGTTTTCGAACCACATAAGAGCACATAAGGGTCAGGTGATTTTAAGATGCAAGAACCAAGGTGCTGTGACAATGCTTAAATAATGTGCTGATGATTTGGTAATTTGGTAATTTGATGAATTTGCCAAGTGCTCCGCTGCGCTTTGGATGATGGAACTATTGCCTCTTAATGTGCGGATGATTTGAAAATTTGAAAATTTGGTAATTTGATAATGGAACTGTTGCCTAACAACTATTGCCTATTGCCTCTTAATGTGCTGATGTGCTCATGATACTATTGCCTCCTGCCTCCTGCCTCCTGCCTATTGCCTGATAACCATTAACCAATACACAATACGTACAATTTATACCTTTGTGCCATGCAGCAGTTATCGCAGGCCAAAAAGAAATGGATTAAATCGCTTTCCCTCAAAAAGAACCGGGACGAGCAAAAGCTTTTTATTGCCGAGGGTGAAAAACTCATTGCCGATTTAATTCGCGGGGGTGCAACGCTCAAATTGCTGGTTTGTATAAAAGGTAAAAATGAAACAGTGGAGCTTGGCAATGCCGAGTGTTATTTTTGCGATTCGGCAGATATGGATTCCATCAGTCTGCTCTCTACGGCGCCCGGTATGCTGGCTGTTTTTCATTATTTTCAAACCGAGACGGCTTTACTTGCAAACCCAAACCCGCGCTGGCTGGTAGCCGATGGAATCAAAGATCCAGGAAATATGGGAACGCTGATCCGCACCGCACACTGGTTTGGGCTTCATGCCATTATTGCCATCAATTCCTGTGCTGAATTGTATAATCCCAAAACTGTTCAGAGCACGATGGGTTCCCTGGGCCGCATTCCGGTTTTGTATGTGGATTCGGCTGATTTTTATGGACAGGTTTCCAATACGGGCGTTCCCTTTATCGGTGCTGATTTGCGGGGTGAACTGCTGGGCGAATTTTCATCCATGAATAGTTTTGCACTCATCATCGGCTCCGAATCGCACGGACTCTCTCCGGCTTCCGAAAAAATGCTCAGCCGCCGAATTTTTATCCCTTCTGCCGATGCCCAAAATCGGCCCGAATCCTTAAATGCCGCCGTATCTGCCGGTATTATTTTGGCACAAATTGCCCTTTAGTATTGAACTTGAGTCAGTTGGTCCGCATCTAAAACATTGTACGGAAGCCTGTTGTTTCATACTTCCGGGCTTTAAGAAACTTCTAACAGAAGGCTCATGTTTTGCCCTGTTTTTATTCGTAATTTTGCACCCTGTTTAAAATAAAACGTACATGTCAGAATTTAAGCTGAATACCATAGAAGAGGCCATCGAAGATATCCGGAATGGTAAAGTAATTATTGTGGTGGATGATGAAGACCGCGAAAACGAAGGTGATTTTATTACGGCCGCCCGTAATGTAACTCCCGAAATTATCAACTTTATGGCCACTCATGGCCGGGGATTAATTTGTGCTCCGCTCATTGAAGATCGTTGTGATGAACTGGGGCTTCCCCTTATGGTGAATGATAATAATTCACTGCATGCAACGCCTTTCACGGTTTCAATCGACCTCATCGGCGATGGCTGTACTACCGGTATTTCTGTTCACGACCGTGCAAAAACCATTCAGGCCCTCATCAATCCGGCAACCAAATACGAAGATTTTGCCAAGCCCGGCCACATTTTCCCCTTACGTGCCAAACGTGGCGGGGTACTGCGCCGCACGGGCCACACCGAGGCAACCATTGATATTTCTCGTTTGGCCGGTTTTGAACCCGCCGGCGTTCTCGTTGAAATCATGAACGAAGACGGAACCATGGCCCGTTTACCCGAATTGGTTAAAATTGGTGAACGTTTCGACCTCAAGATTATCAGCATTGCCGATCTGGTAGCTTACCGCATGAAGCACGAAACACTTATCCGCAAGGAAGAAATTGTGCAGATGCCAACCGAACATGGTGATTTTGAATTGCACGCTTATGAGCAGGTTACCACCGGCGAAATTCACATGGCCCTCGTAAAAGGTACTTGGAATGCTGATGAAACGGTTATGGTGCGCGTGCATTCTTCCTGCGCTACCGGCGATATTTTTGGCTCATGCCGCTGCGATTGTGGTCCGCAGCTTCATAAATCCATGGAATTGGTGAACGAATCGGGCAAAGGTGTTATTCTATACATGAACCAGGAAGGCCGCGGAATCGGCCTACTCAATAAGCTCAAAGCATACAAACTTCAGGAACAAGGTTTTGATACCGTTGAAGCCAATGAAAAGCTCGGTTTTTCAATGGACGGACGTGATTATGGGGTAGGTGCCCAGATATTGAATGATTTGGGTATTTCAAAAATTAACCTGCTTACCAATAATCCTAAAAAACGCATCGGATTGGTTGGTTACGGGCTTGAAATTGTGGAAAATACACCCATCGAAATTGAGCCTAACCGTCACAACCTGTTTTATCTTCAGACCAAGAAAAATAAAATGGGGCATGAGCTCCGTAACCTATAAACGGGTTGATAAAACCGATAAAGTGTTCGGTGCTTTATGATGAATTTACCTTTATTTTTGACCAAATACCAGGCATAACGCATGTTTTCTTTATTTAAAAAAGAACTTACCGGATTTTTGGGCTCACTGCTCGGATACATCGTCATCGTTGTGTTTCTGCTGGTGAACGGAGTGCTGCTTTGGTGGCTTCCGGGCTCCAATGTACTTGAGTTTGGGTACGCCACCATCGATCCGCTTTTTGCCAATGCGCCCTATGTGTTTTTATTGCTCATTCCGGCCATTACCATGCGCACTTTTGCCGAGGAAAAAAAATCGGGTACCATCGAAACCCTTTTTACCAAACCCATCAGCGACATCAAAATTATTCTGGCAAAATACTTTGCATCTTTGGTTTTGGTCGTGCTGAGTCTGCTTCCTACACTCATTTATGTTTATACGGTGGGGCATTTGGCTAATCCCCGCTGGGATATTGACTTTGGTGCCGTTTGGGGTTCCTACATCGGATTGCTGTTTTTAGCTTCGGTGTATATCGCCATCGGTATTTTTGCATCAACACTCACCGATAACCAGATTATTTCATTCATATACTCGGTATTGATCTGCCTCATTCTCACGTTTGGAATGAGTGAACTGGCTAATTTTAGTTCGGTTCGGGTTATTGACCTGCTGATTCTTAAATTGGGTCTTGCCGAGCATTACAATTCCATCAGCCGCGGTGTGATTGATTCCCGTGACGTGGTTTATTTTCTGGGAGCAAACGCCTTGTTCCTCTCGTTGGCTAACTTAATCTTACAGCGCAGAAAATGGTAAAGAAATCAACAACACAGGCCAAGCATAAAACCGGTAAACGTTGGGACTTAACCGTGTTCCTGATTATCGCATCCGTTGTTTTTCTGCTGAATTACATCAGTTCGGTTAAGTTTTACCGGCTCGACTTAACGGCCGAAAAACGATTCTCGCTAAGCGACAGCACCAAAACCATTCTCCGGGATATGGACGATGTGGTTTATGTACAGTGTTTTTTGGAAGGAGATAATTTTCCGGCGGGTATTAAACGTCTTCGCAACGAAACCCGCGAAATGCTTAACGAATTCCGTGCCTACGGAGGTACAAATTTTGAATATGAATTTATAGACCCGTTTGCAGATCCGGATAAATCGGCACAGCAAAAAATGATTATGCAGCTTGTTGAAGACGGGCTGCAGCCAACAAACCTCGAACTTAAGGAAGACGAAGGGGCGCAACAGTTGTTGTTTTTCCCCGGGGCTTTATTCAGTTACAAAGGCCGCACCGTCCCCGTTCAGCTATTGCGCAGCCAGGTTAACCGTAACCAGGAAGTGGTTCTGAACGAAAGTATCGAAAGCCTCGAATATGAGTTTGCCCGAGCCATTTATGTGCTCAAAGGCGGCGCAACGCGGAAAAATATATCATTCACGGTTGGTCATGGCGAAACCGGTGGTCCTTTTGTGAGCGATATTGGTATGGATTTGAGCCGCTTTTATAACGTGAAAAGTGTAAATATCAGCAGCGATCTGAAATCCATTCCCATGGAAACCCAGATGCTGATTGTGGCCAAACCCATGCAGCCGTTTACCGAAGGTGAAAAATTTATTCTCGACCAGTTTGTCATGCGCGGCGGTCGCATCCTTTGGCTCATTGATAACGTTGATGCTTCCATGGACAGTCTGGCACGTTCCCAAACCGGGTTTACCGTTGGGTTGCCCCTACAATTAAATTTGGATGATCTCCTTTTCAAATATGGGGTACGTTTAAATTACGATATTATTTTAGACGCCCAGGCCGGTAAAATTCCATTAGTAACTGGAATGTACGGCAACCAGCCCCAAACCGAACTCAAACCCTGGTATTATTTTCCGGTGGTTACTCCGGGGGGAAACCACCTGATTGTAGACCGTTTGCCCAATCTCCGTTTTGAGTTTGTGGGTACCTTGGATACGGTTAAATCCGAAGGTATTCAAAAAACGATTTTATTGCAGTCGTCCGATTTATCCAAAGCTCTTTTGGCCCCGGCCCGCATTGCACTTTCCATGGTGGATCAGCCAACGGATGAAAAATCATTCAACAAGAAAAATTTACCCATGGCCGTATTGCTCGAGGGTAGTTTTAATTCGGCATTTGCCAACCGGATTGTGGCCCGTAAAGAACTTGAACCCGGTGTGCAATTTATTGAGAAAGCCGTAAAGCCTACCAAAATGATTGTGGTGGCCGATGGAGACATCATCCGTAACCGTTTCAACAGCCGCGAAGGCCAACCCGAACCTTTAGGCTACGACCGCAAAAGCAATGAATACTACCCGGCCAATAAAACCTTTTTGCTCAATAGCATTAATTACCTCATGGATGACGGATGGCTCATTCCGCTCCGTACAAAACAATTTAAAGTTCGTCTGCTCGATAAAAAGCAGGTGAGGGAAGAGGAATTAAATTGGAAACTCATCAACTTGGCAATCCCCATTGGGTTTACACTGATATTGGGAGTAGTTTTTATGCAGATTCGGAAACGCCGCTACGGTAAAAAATAAAGGAGGAAATATGAAACGCAAAAATCTGATTTTAATTCTGGTATTTGTTCTTTCAATTGTGGGAGCTGTGGTGGTCTACATCACCGGATCTAACAGTTCAATGAAGCCCGAACTCAAAAACTTTGCGATTGAAGATACCTCCGACGTGGACAAAATATTTCTGGCCGACAAAAGTTCACACCAGGTTTTGCTTACCAAAGAGTCCAGCGGCCAATGGATGGTTAACGGCCAGTATTATGCCCGTGAGGATATGATGATTAATCTGATGGATGTTATTCGCCGGATTACCGTACGTTCCATTGTAGCTAAAGCGGCACAGGAAAACATTATTAAACGTATGGCCGCAGGTTCCATCAAAGTAGAAATTTATAAAAAAGGCGACTTACACAAAGTGTATTACGTAGGCTCGGGTACACAGGATAACCTGGGTTCCTTTGTGCTGCTCGAAGGTTCATCGGCGCCATTTATCTGTTTTTTACCCGGGCATAAAGGAACCATCACCAACTTTTACATGCCGCTTGAGGAATCTTGGAGAGACCGGGTAATTTTTAAATATAAGTTTCAGGAAATGGAAACGATTTCGGTTGATTATCCGGCCGATAAGGAAAACAGTTTTTCTATAGAAATTAAAGGAAATAACGAATTCCGTTTACGTTCTGCAGCCACCGGGGCCTATGTAAATACCTTCGATACTTCGCGTGTAAAGGCGTATTTGTTGGAGTATAAAAACATTGCTTTTGAGGATTTTACTACTGTTTCGGATCAAAAAATGGATACCGTGCGCACCAAACATCACTTGTTCAGCATTTCGGTAAAAGAGAAAAATGGCGGGAATGTGAAAACCGTAAAAGGTTATCGTATGCCTTTACCGCCCAATATCACCGATGATTTCGGCAAGCCGGTTCTGTTTGATGAAGACCGAATGTATGGCGAAGTTACCGGAATCAAGGAAAAGGTAGTTTTACAGTATTATACCTTTGATCGAATAGCCGTTCCCATTACTTTTTTTATGCCCTGAGGCAGTAGAAATAGTCTATCTTTTCATCAAGAAATTAACAATACGCATTTTCCTCTCGGAAGAATGATATATTTGCCTTTCTAACGAATTATATAGTATGAATTTTGTAGTTCAAAGTAAAATTCTCCTCCAGCAGTTACAAACGGTGGGCGGAGTAATTTCCGGTAATAGCACATTACCCATTTTAAGTGATTTTCTTTTTGAAATAAAAGACGGCATATTAACCATTACCGGTTCGGATTTGGAAACCACCATCAGCGCAACCCTGCCGGTTAATGCCAATGAGAACGGAAAAGTAGCCATCGGGGCCAAAATGCTTACCGATGCCTTAAAAACGTTTCCCGACCAGCCACTTACCTTTTCTATTCAGGATGATCAGCATGCTGTTTCCGTAACCAGTGAAACCGGTCGTTTTAAAGTGGCCGGTCACGATCCGTCTGAATTTCCAAAATTGCCCGAAGTATCTGCTACGGCCGAAGTTGCTGTTGATTCATCAACCCTCAGCGTGGCCATTCATAAAACCATTTTTGCCACCGGTAATGATGACCTTCGTCCCGTAATGTCGGGCGTATTGTTTGAAATTGGCGGCGACCGCAGCAATTTTGTGGCGACCGATGCACACAAACTGGTTCGCTACAGCCGTTTCGATATCCAGTCGGATACCGTGCAGTCTATCATTATTCCTAAAAAACCGCTGAACGTATTGAAAAACATACTGCTCAGCTTTGATGCTCCGGTAAGGGTGCAATTCAACAGCCAAAACATCGTATTCTCATTTGAGAATATTTTGATTACCAGCCGTTTGATTGATGGAAAATACCCAAATTACGAAGCAGTAATTCCAAAAGATAATCCGAACAAGTTAACGGTTGACCGTACGGCATTTCTGAATACGCTACGTCGTGTTTCCCTGTTCTCAAACAAAACTACGTATCAAATTCGTTTGCGTGTAAACGGAAGCCAGCTAAACATCAGTGCCGAGGATTTAGATTTCAGCAATGAGGCCGCCGAAACATTGCCATGCAGCTACGAGGGTGAAGATATGGAAATTGGTTTCAACAGTAAATTCCTGATGGAAATGCTGAGCAATATGGACAGTGAAACCGTTACCATCAATATGTCGGCACCCAACCGTGCCGGTATCCTCGTTCCGGCCGAAAAAGCCGATGAAAACGAAGATATCATGATGTTGGTTATGCCCATCATGCTGAATAACTAAAATTGAATACCTGAAGAACTGAAAAGCAGACCCGAGGGTCTGCTTTTTTATGGAATGAAGTGTCTGTAATTGTCAATCGCTCCCGATTCGGTTTAAATCATACCTCTTGATTTAAAGCCCAGGTATTTATTAATGGTATTCACGGTAAGGTTTTCTGGTTCGGTAAGTAGGGAATGTATTCCATAGGCCGCCAGTTCGCGAATGATGCGGCGTTTTTCGAAATCAAATTTTTCGGCAATGGTTTTTTCGTAAATCTGCTCGGTAGAGTCGGTTTCCTGTTCTAAAAACGCTCTAAGTTCAGTGTTTACAAAAAACACCACCAACAGCAGGTGTTTTTTTGAGATGGCCCGCAGATAGGCCATTTGTCTTTGCGCCGATACCAGGCTTTCAAAATTGGTATACAGAATGATTAAACTGCGTTGGTTGATCTGTCTGCGTATGCTGATGTATAATGCCTCAAAATTACTTTCCAGAAAACCGGTCTGTTGCTTGTAAAGCAATTCCATGATTTTATTAATTTGGTCGGCTTTACGATCGGCTGTAAGTATGGTCTCCGTTTTGTGTGAAAAGGTAATAATGCCCGCTTTATCAAATTTTTTCAGGGCAATATTAGATAAAACCAAAGAAGAGTTGATGGAATAATCGAGCAGACTGAGGCCGTTGAAGGGCATACGCATATTGCGGCCCATGTCGATTACATTGTAAATGGGTTGGGCCCGTTCATCAATATACTGGTTTACCATGAGCGTGTTTTTCTTGGCCGTGGCTTTCCAGTTTATGGTGCGGATATCATCGCCTTGCACGTATTCTTTAATCTTTTCAAATTCGGTATTCTGGCCCAATTTCCTGATTTTTTTTACCCCGTAAAGGGTAAGCCGGTTACTGATGGCCAAAAACTCGTATTTCCGCATTTGGATGAACGAAGGATAAACGGGTAATGTTTTGGCCGCCGGAATAATCACTTTACGTTGAACCAGCGCAATAGGAGAGAGGATGAATACGTTTACATTGCCGAATTCATATTCGCCCCGTTTAACCGGCCTGAGCGCGTATTCAATAATTTGGGTGCTGCCGGCTTTGGCAGGAACATCAAAGTTTACGTCGCGTTTTTGAAACTGGTGTGGAATTTCATCCACTACTTTCAGTTGAACATCAAAAGCAAAGAAATTACTCAGGTAAAGCGTTATGGGATTTGGATCACCATTGGATAGTTTTTCGGTGCTGTTTCGTTTAATTTCAATGGGTGATTTAATGCGATACAGGATAATAAAATCGAATAAGCTCAGCAAGGCGAGTAAACCTATTCCAAGCATGGCCACCCAATACAAAGCAGGGATATAAAACCCAAGCACGGCCAAGAAGAAAAGCAGGCCACCGGCTATAAAGAAGCGGTTACTGAAATAGATGGATTTAAAAAATTGGATCAGTTTTTTCAAGGTGCTGAATTACTTTCCAAATATGCTTAAAATATTGATGTTTTGGAAATATACCGATGATACATTCAAATTATTTTAAATTCAATTTTATCTCATTACTCAATTTACCTTTTAGATCGGCATTACTATTGTAAAATTTAGAAATAGGTTGGGCTATTTCAAAGTTACAATTGGTAAAAAAAAATCCCCGGCTTTTGGCCGGGGATTTTTTGAGAATGATTTCGATTTATTGTTCCCAGAGGTCGTGTTCAAAGTTTCTGATTTTGTCTTTGATGTCTTCTGATTCCAGAAGGGCTTCAAGTCCATTTTTCAGATACTCTTCAATCCTACGGTCATACACGTTATCTTCTTTATGTATGTAGGAGGCGAACATACGCTTCATGAACACGTCATCATACGTAATTTGTTGTGCAATGTTGTTAAAGCGGTTGTATATTTCCTCATTGGCAATTACGCGGCGCAGTTCAGGGAAATAAATCCAGAACATATCGGAGTAACCGCGGAATTCACCTGTTTGTGGATCTACACGTTCGCGTACCGGACAAATACCGATGATACGGGCCTCCATTACAGATTTTTGTTTGTCGAACACCCATTCTTCTTTTACTTTAAACTTCTTGATGGTAGTTACATCCAGTTGTTTAATGAGTGTGGTGTCGAACGGATCGTAAGGAGGATAATCACGGTAAAGGGTGGTGTTGATGGTATCTGCACCAATTCCGTTCACTTCCGCCAGCGTCATTTTCATTTTAAAATCATCATACATTGGATCATAAGCCGCCACGGTTTTATCTTTCAAAATCGCATCCATAATAATGGTAATGAGATTTTTACGACCGTTTGTGGGCTCCTGCGGGTAGTAGAAGAACTGGTTCATCTTTTCACGCAGGTCAATGGTACGCCAAATTCTGCGGGACCACATTACATCGGCTTCACGAAGCGATGTGTAGGGCACCACACGGCGGGAATCTGTATGCACTTTTTCCCAAACGCCGTCTTGAGGCTCTAATACCTGAGCATCTGCTCCCGGCATAACGCTCATCAGGATGATGAACAGGGCGATGATGATTTTTAACGCTTTCATATTGCTCTTTTGTATTATCTGAGTGTAAATATGGCCGACTGCGTTCTTACGGTATTGTCAGGCATATTAATCGCTATTTTATCGAAATAGATCTTTTTACCTTTTGGTATTCTGGCTAGTTCGGATGCAACCGTTGAAGGGATTTTACCTCCGGTAATTGGTCGGTCAACAATTGAACCATTCAACTCATAAGATAAAACGCAACTTTTGATTGTAGCATATACGTTGAAGTCAAAATTTTCCATCATAGGAATCAAGGCTCCGTTTTGGGCTTCTACTAATGGAATTACGTCGCCTGATTTTTTACTACCAAATTTAATGGTAGGGTCAGGAATACGTTTAATTCTGAATTTGGCGGCACCCATGCTCTGAACCTTACCGTCAGAAAGTTTAACACTTACGCTGATATTGGCTTCATTACCTTCACCTGGTTTAACCATGTATTTTCCATTGCTTCCTGAGAAGGATTTACATCCTGAACAGTTGGCGGAAATTTGGCTTGGGGCAACACCGGGTACTGAAATGGTAACCGGGTTATCCAGACCGCGGTAAAACACGTTCATCTGATCGGCCGTAACACTCATCATGGGTTTAGCCACTTGGTATTTGGTTTCAAATGGTTCTTCACGTTCAGCTCCGGTAATTGGATCTTTAATTTTGATTACCCCTGTAACTGTTTTTTCTCCTTCGCCGGAGGCCTGTACCTTATAAAGACCTCTTCCGTCTTGGAATTCAGTAACCTGAGCTCCATTTACGAAAATATTCGGTTTTTCACTGGTATTGTATGCCGCTAAGAAGATATCTGCTTCGAAGGCATTACCGGAGAACACTACATTAGATTTTGGAATAATCGCAGCTTTAATGGCGTCAAATTTATACGAGCTGGCAGCAATTTTATCATACAAGTAACTCAGCATGATACCTTCGGCGCCACGAACATTGTTTTGCCATTTGGTTAACTCAGTCAAGGCAGCAGGCATTGGTAAATGGTAGAAATAAAACATTTCCCAACCTACTGTTTGATTCGTTTTGAAATCTTTTGGATCTGAGGTCTCCAGGTTAAATTTAACTTTAGAAGTATCCTTCATGTCCAATAAGAAATCTTTGCTTAACAGTTTGTCCCGATATTCTGATATTTTCTTTTTCAACTCGGCTGCTCTACCTTTTCCAGCAATTGGATTGGCAGGGTCATTGGTACCGAAATATGTAGTAGGAATGTCATAGTTATCAAGATTCTCAAGATCTCTGGCTCCCAGCTTTTTACTTTTTACTTCTTCGAGCGGAATACCTTCAGCTTCTGAAATAAGCTCATACTTCATGTTTTCAATGTGATCTACCAGTTCGGTAGACATCTTATTCAGCAGCTGAGCTTTTTCATAATATGGTTTAATACGCTCAAAGTTATCTTTGTACAATGCTTTTTGTTGTTCAAAATCACTGTAGATACGACCGTTGTTACGCTCGATGTTTGATTTTTGTAGAATCATTCCTTCATTTACCACAATGAAGGCCTGAAGAATTTCTTTAGACACGTTTAGTGCGAGAAGGGCCGTTAACACGAGGTACATCATGTTAATCATCTTCTGCCGTGGTGAATCGCTTCCTCCTGCCATTTCTTAATCTCCTTTTAATTTAAAAATTAAGCTCCTTGCGGACGCACATTCATTGCAGACAACATGTTACCGTAAACGGTGTTCAATGCGCCTAAGTTTTCACCTAATTTGGCAATCTCTGTTTTGTAACGTTTGGTATCGTCAACAGATGCACCGAGGGTGTTCAACAATTCTGCGATGTTGGTGTACACTTTAGAGGTTGCCTCCAGGTAATCGTGTGAACCTTGTAATTGCAGCTCATATACATTATTGAGTGCAGAAAGGTTTTTAGATACACGCTGAAGTTGCTCACCGTAGCTCTGACCGTCAGAGTTAGATACACTTAAGCCGGTTAACGATTCAGCCGCTTTTACGTATGAATCAGATAATTTGGCAACAGTGGTGCTGGCGTTACTTACGCTTTTTACGTACTCATCGGTAGCAGCAGATGCGTTAGCGATATCAGCCAACTGATTGGTGTTATCACCTAAACGTTTGATGCTTGAACCTAAACTTTCTAAAAGCTCAGGACCGATTTTGGCTTCGGCTAACATTTTGTCTAATTCTTGTGTAACAGAATCTTTCAATACAATGTTACCAACGGCATTACCGCCACGTCCGCTTCCTTTTCCTTCTTCAGCAGGTAATCCGGCTAATTCTGGATAAACCAATGTCCAATCCAAATCTTCTTTTGGTGGATCGAAGGCGGAAATCGCGAAGATTACGGCCTCAGTTAATAGTCCTACAGTAATCATGATGTCGGCTATGGGTAGGTGAAGGATCTTTGCCCACGCTCCAACGATTACTACAGCTGCCCCCATCCCGTAGATGAAGTTCATTACAATTTTTCCTTTTTTTGTGTGCAGGAATTTCATAGCTCTTCTGTTTGTTTACTTTTTGTTTATGATGTTTGTTTACTCCCGATTGCTAAAGTAATACCTTTTCCTATTTCACAATGTGAAGGAATGTAGTAATTACTTAAAAAATTAAAAAACGATACGTGATGGGGAAATATAGGCTTACTTATAGTCTTCTTTTGCTCTACCCATAAAGGTTTGAACACAACGGAAACCAATGTAAGATTTAGATGAATCCTGATACTCATACGAGCGGGAAGATACTTGCAGGTAAAAACCGATATCTTTCCAAGAACCGCCGCGGATTACTTTTCTGCGCAATGCAGGAACTCCACCGTCGGCAGCATCTTTTGCCTCATAATATAAGTCAGGGTTCAAATCGTGTGAAAAGCTGTATCCAGATTCTTCGAAAGCATCGCGGCACCACTCAGATACGTTACCGGCCATACAGTATAAACCGTAATTGTTCGGGTTGTAAGAAATGGCAGGTACGGTATGGAAACCACCGTCATCAATGTAGTTACCACGAAGCGGTTTGAAGTTACCTAAGAAACATCCTTTTGAGTTACGGATGTAAGGACCTCCCCAAGGGTATGGGTTCAAATCCAAACCACCACGGGCGGCGTATTCCCACTCAGATTCTGTAGGTAAACGGAAATCGTGTACCGGGAAGTCTCCACGCTGCTGAAGGAATGAGTTCATTAAATTCGTTCTCCAGATAGAGAATGCATTGGCCTGTTTCCAGTTGATACCTACCACCGGATAATCGTCATAGGCCGGATGCCAGAAATACATTTTTGAAAGCGGCTCATTGTATGAATAGGTGAAGTCTGCAATCCAAACCAATGTATCCGGGTAAATGGCCACCTTATCTTTGCGGATAAAAGATGAACGGTCTTTTAAGCCTTGCGGACGGTTGTTGGCGGCTGCTTTGTAGTCAATCCAGTAATAATCATAAATGAGTTTACGGGTATCCACTTCACGGCGACCGTAGAAGCGCTCGTTCGGTTGGTAGTACATTTCTTCCAGAATTTCGGCCTGCTCCACATCATCCCAACGGATTTTAGTACGGTAGTTCAGTACCGGTGGATCAGGAACGCCTACTGCGATATTCCAATCTTCGTATTCTTCTTCTGCGATAAAGAAATCTACATCCAATCCATTATCACCCAATAAACGACGGGCCATTGAATCTTTTACGAATTCAACGAATTGGCGGTACTCGTTATTGGTAATCTCGGTTTGGTCCATATAAAATGCCTGAACAGACACTGTTTTGGACTGGGCGGTAAAGTTATTGGGAACATCCTGGTCGGAAGGACCCATGTTAAAACTACCCATTGGGATGTAAACAGTTCCGTATGGATCTGGCTGATACCATTTCGGACGGTTAGGCACACCCGTAAGTTGCCCCATATTACCATTGTTACAACTTGCTAAAATTGCAACTGCTGATGCGAGGATGGCAAACTTTTTGATTCTGTTCTTTTTCATATATAACCCAGATTTCTTTCTAAGAAACGTAGCCGATGTTTGTAATGTTATATAAGTGATCTTTATAATTCCTTAAAAAATATTAACTGACCCTATTACCAATCACGTTTTGAGTCAAGGTCACGTACACGGAACCCGCCGCCCATTGGTGGTGTAGATAGTTTGAAGCAGTATTTTAGGAACAGCTCGTGTGTACCGTAGCTGAACTTTAATAAGCGGGATGTAGTCAAGTCATATGAATAACCTGCGGTAAACGCATGCTGGTCTGTTTGCCATAGAACCATTCCTAAGTTCAAGGCTACCGCATCTTGGAAGCGATAGGTTAAACCTCCCCAGTATTTTTCTCTGAAAATCAAGTTTACGTTCACGTCAAAAGATACGGTGGCTAAGTCTGTTTTGATAATGGCATTCGGATTGATGTCGATATCAGGGTTGCCTCCAACAGCTTTGAATGTGTAACCTCCCGTAAAGAACAAGTGACGCGCTGAACGGTAAGAGAAGTTTTTAAAGCGCATACCGGGTAACTGCTTGGCTGATATACCGGCATACCATCTTGGAGTATGATAAAATATACCCAAACCGGCATCAAATACCATGGATGAACCGCTCAACGGCAATGAAGCATCTAACAAAGGATTGTTTGTTTGTGGAGCATTCCACTCGGCACCATTCACGATCATGTTCTGGAAACCTAAGTCAAGACCCACACCAAAGCGACCCGGCCCCAATGGGAAACGGTAAGCTCCGGCAACTCGGAGTCCGGTAGTATTAAAGAAACCGATATTATCGTTAAAAACAGTCAAACCTACACCGATATCATGTTTTATGAATGATTTGAGATTCGCATCAACCGAAATTTGGTTTGTAAAAGGGGCTTTCTCAAATCCGGTCCATTGGAAACGGTTAAATACGTTCACACAGATATTGTCATGATAACCAGCAGTAGCCGGGTTTATCATCAGTTTATTGAAATAAAACTGCGTAAATTGAGGATCTTGCTGTGCTTTTACGTTCCCGATAACTGCAAATGCCATTGCGGCTGCTACAATTGCCCTTAGCTTCATAAGTGTAGAGTATAGTTTTCTCAAATAAAACATCTATAGTTTTAAGTCGTAAATATAAAGAATAATTTCTCAAACAATACCAAATACAACTTCTAAAAATGTTTATAAACTAGTTGAAAACTGTGTTAATGTTATGTTAATCAGTTAATTAAAAATTAAGTTTTTTTTCAGCTTTGAACCATCTTTCAGGGATTCCGCCCCCTAAAGTCTCTAAATAGTCCTGTTCTGAGCAGGGAATAATGAATTCCCGGAGGCCGAACTTTATCTCTTTTTCTTCGTTCAGGGGCAGGCTCATCCACCATCTTCCCGTGAGTCTGTTTTTATAAAAACGAACATCAAAAGCCGTATCTGGTGATGATACATCATACCTTATGTACTCGGTTGAATTAAAATCGGCTGATTCTTCCAAGCGGCTGTAGAACCCGTCAAACACGTGCCAAAGCGTTTGGGCTGCCAACCGGATCGTACTCTGGTTTATTTCGGCTGCCGAAAGATTGTAGATACCCACACTGCTCATTTTCTTGCTCATACCGCAGTAACGGGCCATTTTACATATTTCATCACTCGTAAACCCGTTTGGCTCGGGCATCAATACGCCGGCACAATCGGCAGCCTTAATCGATCCTAAATCAATGGAAATGCAATCCGCATCCCTGATAACGGGCTCTGCGGTTTCGGGTAATGCCCGTATTTCGCCCAGGCGATGCAATTCAAAAAAGAGTTTATCCATCGTATCTACCACCGACGGCGAAACCAAATAATTCTGATACCCGATAATACTGTAATTAAACATGTAATTATCAGTATCAAATATAATGGGCGTCAGGAAGTTATGCTCGTTGATATCTTCGGCATCGTCCACAAAATCGGGTTTGGGATCAAAACTCAGCAGGTTAAAATAACGCTTATTCTTTTTGTATGCCAGATAGTTAAGATAGGTAATTTCCTGGCTGCCGCCTATGATTACCGGAATGATTTGCTGTTTTAATGCCTCGCTGATGGCTTCAATTACTTTTTCTCGGTTTTCACTTTCGTTTTCTCCGGTTCTGATATTGCCCCAGTCGGCCACCCGGATATGACTGAAACTTCCGGTAAAAAGTCCGTATAGGTGTTTTCTTACGGAGTTTGGAATATGTATCAGCTCATTTTGGGCCGGCTTAAACCGGTATAAGTTTACACCGATTATGGCAAAATCAGGCTTTTCTCCTTCTTCATAAACCGGAAAACCGTCCTTGGCGCTGAATGCTTTTACCCGTGAACCCAATTGTTCGCGGTGGAAACTTTCGGGCAATATTTCGGTAGGTACCGGATGAAATAATGATAAATAATCCATCGGATCAGCTTATTTCTTTTTGCTTGTTTTGGCCGCAGCTTTCTTAGCCGGCGCTTTTTTGGCCCCGGCGCTCTTGGCCGGTGCCTTTTTTGCCTTTTCTTTCTTTTCAAAAGCATCGGGCATCTGGGCCACAATCATCTTTTTTACGTCTTCCAACGAAATTTCGGAAAGCTCTTCAGGCGTGTATTTCGATTTATCGGCTTTGCCCGTAATTTTCAGCATGTTTTTGCCGAAACGGATGAACGGGCCCCAACGCCCGTTTTCCAGGGCGATTTTTTCATCCTCCCACTGGCGGATATATCGGTTGGCCTCTTTTTCTACTTTTTTACTGATGAGTTCTTCTATGTCGCTCTGCGAAAGATTATCGTAATTGTAGGCTTTGGGAATATTGATAAATAAATCATCCCACTTAATGAACGGACCGAAACGGCCTTTGCCTTTCGTTACCGGTTTACCTTGATAACTGGCTATGGGTGCATCAATTTCTTGCTTCTCTTTAATAATCTCGATAGCTCTTTCCATGGTTACGCCCAGCGGGTCTTCGGCCCTTGGCATTGAAATGAACTGTTCTCCCCATTTTACATACGGACCAAAACGGCCGGCACCGATAATGACTTCTTTGTTTTCGTATTCACCCAAATTGAATGGGAGCTTAAACAAGTCAAGCGCTTCGTCAAGCGTAATGGTTTCAATGCTTTGGGTTGATTTCAGGGTTGAGAATTTAGGTTTCTCTTCATCCTCAATTTCGCCAATCTGGGCCATTGCCCCATAACGCCCAATGAGGGCATACACATTTTTACCGGAAGCTTGGTCAATGCCCAGCAATCTTTTGCCACGGGCACGCTCGGCATTTTTTTCCGTAAATTCAACTGATGTATGGAATGGGCCGTAAAACTCTTCAATCATTTTATTCCATTCCAGGTTTCCTTCGGCAATATCATCAAATTCCTTTTCAACCTTGGCGGTGAAATTATAGTCCATGATCTGCTTAAAGTTTTCCAATAGGAAGTCGGTAACGAGCGTTCCGATGTCGGTAGGCGAAAGTTTTCCTTTTTCGGCTCCCGTATTTTCGGTTTTGGTTTCGCTGCTGAGTTTATCGTTTTTAAGCGTGAATACGCTGTAGCTTCGTTTTACGCCTTCAATTTCTTTTTTCTCAACGTAGCCCCTTTTTTGAATGGTGCTGATGGTAGGCGCATAGGTTGATGGCCTTCCGATGCCCAATTCTTCTAGTTTTTTTACCAGTCCGGCTTCCGTGTACCTTGCCGGAGGCATGGAGAAGCGCTGGGTAGCCACAATTTCAGAACAACTCAGTGCTTGGTTTTCTTTGAGCGCCGGGAGGTTTTGTTCCTGTGTGTTTTCTGATTCCTGATCTTCGTCTTCTTCGGTAGTTTCTATATATACTTTGAGGAAGCCTTCGAATTTGATTACTTCTCCGCTGGCTATAAATTTTTCGTTTACACCTTTAGCAGTAATATCTACCGTGGTTTTTTCCAGGCGGGCATCGGCCATTTGGGAGGCAACGGTACGTTTCCAGATTAAATCATACAGTTTTTGCGTGGATGAATCGGAAGAAACCTGCGTTTTTTCAAAGTAGGTGGGGCGAATGGCTTCGTGTGCTTCTTGCGCTCCCTTTGATTTAGTGGCAAATTTGCGTACTTGGTGAAACTCTTTTCCATACATGCTTCCAATGATGGCCTCCGTTCCCTGAAGAGCCGTGTCGGACAGGTTGGTAGAATCGGTACGCATATATGTAATGAATCCTTCTTCGTATAAACGCTGGGCAATCTGCATGGTACGCTGTACGGTATAACCCAGTTTACGTCCGGCTTCCTGCTGAAGGGTAGAAGTGGTAAAGGGCGCCGCGGGTGTGCGTTTGGCCGGTTTCGTTTCTACTTTTTCAACAATGAAGTTGGCCCCGATACATGATTTCAAGAAGTTTTCGGCTTGGGTTCCTTCATCAAACTTGGTGGCCAGTTCGGCTTTGAAATTTGATTTTCCCTCAGAAAAGCGACCCGTTACCCTAAAGTTAGACTTACTGGTAAACGCATTCCTTTCCCGTTCCCGTTCAACAATTAGGCGAACGGCAACCGATTGTACCCGTCCGGCCGAGAGGGATGGTTTTACTTTTTTCCAGAGCACCGGAGAAATTTCATAACCTACCAGGCGGTCAAGTACTCTGCGCGCCTGTTGTGCGTTTACCAAATTTAAGTCAATATCCCTTGGATGCTCAATGGCATTCAGGATGGCTTTTTTGGTAATCTCGTTAAAAACGATGCGTTTGGTATTTTCGGGTTTTAGGTTTAATGATTCGTAAAGGTGCCATGAAATCGCTTCTCCCTCGCGGTCTTCATCGGAAGCCAGCCAAACGGTTTCACTTTTGGAGGCGAGTGACTTTAACTCTTCGATTACTTTTTTCTTGTCGGCAGATACTTCGTATTTGGGCAAAAAACCTTTTTCAATATCCACCGAAATTCCTTTTTCAGAAAGGTCTCTAACGTGGCCATAGCTTGATTTTACGATAAAATCCTTACCTAAAAAACCTTCAATTGTTTTTGCTTTTGCGGGGGACTCTACTATAACCAGATTTTTTGCCATACTACCGTGTTTTGGGGCCGAAAGATAATTGAATAAAATGAATCACAAAGTTAAGGGCATAATTCTATCAGGCCCCCAAGAGCCGTTTTACTATTTCGGAAACCTTTTTATTATCGGCTTTTCCGGCCAGTTGTTTTGAGGCATTTCCCATTACTTTTCCAAAATCAGCGGCTGAACTTGCGCCAAGCGTTTGAATGATGTTTTTGATGGCCGATTCCAATTCTTCGTCTCCCATTTGTGGGGGAAGAAATGCTTTTATGACCTCGAGCTGGGCCTTTTCTTCTTCGGCAAGGTCAGCTCTGTTCTGTGCTTCAAAAACATCAATGCTGTCTTGTCTTTGTTTCACCATTTTATTGATGATTGCTGTAAAGTCAGCTTCTGAAATTTCGGTTCCTTTACCGGAGGTTTGGGCCAACAGCACGGCCGATTTAATGGCACGCAGGGCAGCCAGTTTTACGGCATCCTTGGCCAGCATGGCTTTTTTTATGTCTTCATTTAACTGTTCAGTAGTGGTCATGTCAATACGTATATTTTGACGGTGAAGGTAATTTCTAAATTTTAAAAATTAAAAATTTATTCCGTTGAACTTTAAGATGCATTTTGAACCGAACGGTTAAAGATAGCATCAGTCAAAGGAATTAAATACCTGGTTTCTAGAATTTCCCATCCGTGTTGGAAGTTTAATTTGGCTTTAATGAAACTTTAAGTTGCAGGTATTTGTTGGTTTGATTAAAAATAGGGTATTTAGCGGCAAAATTTAAAGACATGTCAACACCGGCTACAAACTATATTCATGTGCCATACGGCAAAAGTGTTCACGGAGAAGAAGAAATTGAGGCCGTGGTAAAAGTACTTCGCAGCACCACCCAGATGGGCTTTCATGTGCGCGAAATGGAGGAAAAGGTGGCCGCTCTGTATGCCAAAAAACACGGAATTATGTTGAATTCCGGATCTACAGCCTTGTATTTGGCTGCCGATTTGTTGGATTATCCTGCCGGTTCTGAAATTATTACGCCCGTTCTTACATTCAGCACTACGGTTGCTCCACTCGTGAAAAAGGGTTGGATTCCGGCCTTCGTGGATGTGGAAGAGGGTACCTATAATATTGACGTAAATAAGGTAGAGGCCATGATTGGTCCGAATACCAAAGCCATGTTCATTCCCAACCTGATTGGTAATTTACCCGATTGGCAAGAACTGCGCCGTATTGCAGACAAATACAATTTATTTGTGCTGGAAGATTCGGCCGACACCTTGGGTGCCGAAATCGGAGGCAGCAGCAGTGGCCGTTTTACGGATATGAGCACCACCAGCTTTTATGGATCCCACGTGGTAAACTGCGGAGGAAACGGCGGTATGCTCTGCGTAAATAATGATGAGCACCTGCGTCGCGGCAAATTGTTGAGAAGCTGGGGACGCAGTTCTTCGTTATTTGTAGAATCAGAAAAAATTGAAAACCGTTTCAACGTTGAGGTGGACGGAATTCCATACGATGCCAAGTTTGTGTTTGAAGAACCGGGCTATAATGTGGAGCCTTCCGAAATGGGAGCCGCTTTCGGTTTGGTTCAGGTAGCCAAATTACAGGCCAATATTGATACGCGCATTGCCCATTACAATCACATGCGTGCGTTCTTCGCCCAATATGAAGACTTTTTCATACTGCCCAACCAGCTTCCGGACTCACGTACGGGTTGGTTGGCTTTCCCGGTAACGGTGAAAGAAAACGCCTCATTTATCCGCAGGGATTTACAGATATTCTTAGAGAAACGGAACATTCAAACCCGCACGGTATTCACGGGAAACATTCTTCGTCAGCCGGGCTTTAAAGACATTGCCTGCAAACGTACCGCCGAAGGTTATCCGGAGGCCGACAAAGTAATGCGCGGCGGAATGCTATTGGGCTGCCATCAAGGCTTAAACCAGGAGCAATTAGATCATGTATGTGATTCGGTTGCTGAGTTTATGAAGATGATATAGTCTTTGGGGTTGGGGGAGTATTGAGTAGTTAGTATTGAGTAGTAAGACTTTTTTGATTATTATTGGTAATAAAGTATTGACTTTCATTTACATAAATGAGTATTTAAGCAACGACTGTCAGTTCGTATGCTAAAATATAGTCCTTTCTCCTTCATCTTTGTTCCTTAATCAATTAGTTAATTGTTTTTGGGTATTGCCCGACCTCTAAATTGGCCAATAGTTGGCAAGTCAAAATTTCCTGCGAATCGTCCTGATAGTTGATTATTTGCGTCGGTCATACGTTGTGCTCTGCTTAATATCTGATACAATGTATCTGATCCCCCACAAGTAAAAATTGTCACACAAATTCTTATACTTGTAGCCAATTACGTTGTATCATGAAGAACCAACCCAACACTCTGGTAAAAACATTTGGATTTTATACGGCTTTTTTATTGGTAGCCGGCTCAATGATTGGGTCGGGTGTTTTTAAGAAAGTTGCGCCCATGACGGCGGAACTGGGTTCCCCCTGGTTGGTACTTGCGGCTTTGCTTACAGCCGGTATCATCAGTTTGCTGGGGGCACTTACCAATGCCGAAGTGGCCGGTCTTATTGCTGAACCGGGTGGTCAGTACGCCTATTTCAAACGGATGTACGGAAAACCCTTCAGCTTTTTATACGGCTGGAGTATGATGAGTGTGGTGCAAACGGCTACGGGAGCCTCGGTTGCCTATGTATTTGCCGAGTCGCTCAATGCCTTGGTTGAATTACCGCGTTTAGGTACTGAGTGGGAGTCTATTACGTATGGCGCAGATCCGTTTATTTTTACTCCTTTTGCCAACCTGGGCGTGAAGACGGTTACCATCGGACTTCTGCTTACCTTAACGGCCATCAATTATGTTGGGGTTAGATGGGGCGGTCTGGTATTGCAGATTTTGGCCTCTTCGGTAATTGTGTGTATTGTGGCTATTATTTTGTTATGCCTTTCTTTTGGAGGCGGTTCAATGGAAAATATGAGCGTGGCTGCCGCGGTGCCGGTTGAAAAAACAACGGGCTTGGGACTGGTTGGGGCCTTTTTTGCCGCCATGATGGCCGCCTTCTGGTCTTACGAAGGTTGGAATACGGTGGGCTTCATGGGCGGAGAGATTAAAGATCCGTATAAGAATATTCCCAGGGCCTTAACCTTCGGAACGCTGTTCGTGATATTACTGTATATGCTCATCAACTTTGCCTACCTGTTTGTGTTGCCGGCCGATCAGTTTGTGGCCATACACAATGCCGAGAACCAAATTGCGGCGGTTGAGGTGGTGCGTTCATTTTTGGGAGCGGGCGGAGCTTTGTTTATTCTCATCCTTATTATGATGTCGACCTTTAACAGTACTAATACCACCATTATGGGGGCACCCCGCATTTATTACGGAATGGCCAGCGACGGATTGTTTTTTAAGGGTGCAGCTAAAGTACATCCCAAATTTCGTACACCCTCCAATGCTTTGTTGATTCAAGGTATCTGGGGTTCGGTATTGGTATTGTCGGGGAATTTTGACCAGTTGACGGATATGCTGATTTTTGCGGCTTTCATATTTTATGGAGCCGGTGCATTCGGGGTATTTGTATTACGCCGTAAGTTAAAAGATACCCCCAGGCCATACAAGGTATTCGGCTATCCCTTTGTACCCGCTTTGTTTGTGGTATTCTGCGCAGCCTTGGTCATTGTATCGGTTATAGAAAAACCACGCGAAGCCGGCATAGGCACCTTACTGATTTTATCCGGACTGCCGGTGTATTATTATATGCGGAAGAGGTATAAGGCGTAAAAGAGGATCTAACAAATTGGGCTTAATTTGTAAATTAAAATTTTTACTGATGAATAAATCATTCTCACTATTTCTTCTGTTTGTTGTACTTATTTTTTCAGGGTGTGGTCAATCCAATATAAACCCATCAGAATCTAAAGAGACAAATGATTCTTCTGTTGTTTCCTTTTCAAAGGAAGGATTCTCAATTAAAGTCCCAAATTCTTGGAAAGATTGTCAAGAGCCTTCCCTTATTTTTTGCAGAATTTTAAATGACTCAGATTCCTTAATTTTCAATCCAAACGTAGTAATTACAGCTAAAAATAGTTTGGAAAAATTAAGTTTGGTAGAAGCATCAGAGCTGCTTCTTGATGAGATGGATAAATCTGATTATTACAACAATTATAAAATTGTAAATATAGAAAACGGAACACTGAACGGCATATCCGTTGTTATTATGGATTTTAAATTTTTCACGAACGATGTCAGTCTAGGCCAAACAACTGCTTTATTTGATATTGAAAACGAAATTTTTAACATAACCTTCACAGCACCAAATGATTCTGGAGATTATGTTAACTATAGAGAAATTTTTATTCCGGTTCTATATTCCATTCAAAGAATTAATTAAGTTGGTCTCCAGTCTGGATTAAAGCTTTTTCCCTCACGATTCCCAAATCCGCCAACAACTATTGTGAAATCAGCATCCCCAGCTTCTTCGTTAATCAAATAACAATAGTATAAACAGATAACTTCATACAACGTTAAATTTTGGTTTAAGGTCAGTTCAAATTTTAGTTTTTGGCCAAATGTAACTCTTTCACGCACTGAAAGGCCAATTTGATTTTCGTTGGAATAAATAGAAGCTCTCAAGCAATCTTTGTGTCCATATAGTGCATAATTATTATTATCTTTTATAAAAGTGTATGTAGGTCCTTTGTGAAAAATTGTGTAAATTTCAGATAGATTATTGCTAAATTTAACTTCATATTTTGTTTTGGGTTCAACTGTAAACCACGGATGAATTTCTTTAATTTCAAATATTTGTTCCATCAAGCTATTATATCCCCTATACCTTCTTTTCTCGTAAACAATTTTGAACAATAATTGGTCATTTTCCAATATTTGAACATTGCTGTAGTATTTTCTTACATTAAGTTTCATTTTGATTTATTTTAACCATTTTTTCATCTTGACTTTTGCCTCTTCTACCGTGTTTATTCTGCCTTCTGTAGAGTCAGAAAGCCCTTTTTCGATTTTTTCGATAAAAATCAAGTGATCCACAATTTGATCTATGGAAACATGATCCGGCAATGTATCAATTGATTTTTTGATTTGTTTTTTGCTCAGCATATTTCAAATATACAACGTTCAGTTCAGTCTATAAAAATGTTGCGTATTAGAAGTGGAAATTTTTTATCCGGCTTAAAACTCCCCCAGCTCCGAAAACTTCTTTTTTCCTTTCACAAAATATTGCCAAACCATACTGCCTTGGTATATGCCTTTTTTGTTGGGGATTTGATTGAAACGGGCGGCGGACTTGCGTTTGTTTATCCAAGTGAAAATTCCGGCAAAAAAGGAAAAATGGGCATGCGCAATGGCCAAATACTCTTTCCCGTTTCCGGATAAAAGGGCCCTGTAGGCCGCAACCACATCTAAGTTTAAACGGATGGGTAATTTCCAGAGCAGTTCCGAAACGGGTACGTTTTTAATCATCATGATGAGGCCGTTTCGGTAGTTACGGAATATTTTTTGCGGACTTCCGTAGCTGATTACGCTTCCGCCCACATGAAAAACGGTTGAATCGCCGCAGGCCATGATTTTATACCCGGCATTTTTGAACCGCCAACAGAGGTCAATTTCTTCCATGTGGGCAAAAAAATCGGCATCTAAACCGCCAAATGACTTAAACAGTTCGCTGCGTGTGAAAAAACAACCGCCCGATGCCCAGAAACATTCAATGGTATCATTGTATTGGTTGAGATCTTCTTCAATCGTAAAGAAAATTCTTCCCCTGCAAAACGGGTAGCCGAGTGCATCCATATATCCGCCGGCGGCACCTGCGTATTCAAACAGCTCTTTTTGTTTCTGGTATCTGATTTTGGGCTGGCAGGCCGCTATTTTTTCATCCGATTCCATGAGTCGGTGCAGGGGTTGGAACCAGCCTTCGCTTACTTCAAAATCGGCGCTGAGCATAACCAGGTATTTGGTCTCAATCTGCCTGATTCCTTCGGCATATCCACCGGTAAAACCTTTGTTTACGGGTAGGCGGATTAATTTCACTTCCGGAAAATTCGCCTGAACATAAGCGGCTGTATCATCCGTGGAGGCATTATCAATGAGCACCACATCGTACAATCCCTTCGACTCGGCCACAATAAGCGGCAGGAAGGCCTCGTGGTAGGGCTTTCCGTTATAACTCAGAATAACAACGGCGGTATCCGTGGTGCATGAAATCATCCTTTGATAATTTTGGTTAGGGTTCGAAAAATAATGCGTATGTCCTCAATAAATGAATGACGTTTTACGTACTGGTCAGCCAAATCCAGTTTATGGGGTAAAATTTCATCCGTGTATGTTTTTTCCGGGTTGTTGCTTTTGCCCAATATTTCGTTTTCAGAAATGTACTCCAAACTGGCATAATCGGTAAGGCCGGGCTTTACCTTCAGTACGTTTTGGTAGCGTTCTTTGTATAGGTCAACATATTTTTTTACTTCGGGCCTGGGGCCCACAAAACTCATGTCGCCCTTTAATATGTTGATGAACTGGGGTAGTTCGTCTAGTTTATATTTGCGCAAAAAATAGCCTTCAGGAGTTATCCGGCTGTCTTTTCCGCCCACGGTAATCAGACCCTTGCCATCGCTTCCGGGACGCATGGTTCTGAATTTAAGCAGCCCAAACTCCTTGAAATTTTTCCCGATGCGGATTTGCCGGTAAAATACGCCGCCCCTTGAGCCAACTAAAATCACAAGTGAAATAAGCGCCATAAACGGCCAAAGCAGGAGCAAGGCCGTTAAAGAACATACGATATCGAACAGTCTTTTCACTTCAGTTCTCCGATTACTTCGGCCACACTTTCCAACACGGCATCTATCACCAGGTTTATTTTTTCGTCATCCAGGTCGTAATAAACCGGAAGCGATATTTCTGAACGGAAATTTTGCAGCGCATTCGGATAATCTTCGGCAGAGTAGCCCATATTAACATAGGCTGTCATCATGGGAACGGGTTTAAAATGAACGTTTACCGATACTTCTTTTTCAAAAATGAGTTCTATGATGCGGTTACGCTGTGCCTCTGTAATATTTTTTATCCGCAGCGGATAAACGTGGTAGGAGGTAGTTTTTTCCTCGGTTTCATATACCGGAATTTGAAAACATTCGTATTCCGAAAATGCGGCGCTGTACACATCAAAAATGTATTTACGGGCCGCCAGGTTTTCTTCGTCATACCGTTCTATCTCAATCAGGCCAATGGCTGCGTGGATATCCGTCATATTGCATTTATAGCCGGCTTCCAGTACATCATATTCCCAGGAGGCTTTTCCCGAAAATTTGGCCATGGCATCTTTACTTTGCCCATGCAGCGACATACGGTTCAGGTCTTTGTATATTTCCTCGTTGTCAATCGGCGATGGAAAGTTCAGGGCAACGGCTCCGCCTTCGGCGGTGGTGAGGTTTTTTACGGCATGAAAAGAGAATACACTTACATCGCATAAAATTCCCGTGTGGCGGCCTTTATATTTGGCGCCAAAGGAATGGGCAGCATCGGAAAGTACCAGAATACGGCCCAGTTTGGCCTGTAAATCGCTTGTAGGCTTGAACAGGGATTTGATTTCGGCTTCGTTTACCAGGGCATTGATTTCATCGTAATCGCATGGAAATCCGGCAAAGTCAACCGGGATGATGGCTTTGGTATTGGCCGTGATGGCCTTCCGAATTTCAGGTACCGAAATATTAAAATCCTCAGCCCGGCAATCTACAAAAACCACTTTGGCACCACAATGAACCACCACATTGGCCGTGGCGCAATAGGTATAGGCGGGCACGATAACTTCATCGCCCGGACCGATGCCAAACAGGCGCAGAATCAGTTCCATGCCGGCGGTTGCCGAGTTCAGGCAGATGCTTTTCGGATTTCCGCAGTAGGCGCTTATTTTTTCTTCCAGCAGTTTGGTTCTGGGTCCGGTGGTAATCCAGCCGGAGCGGAGTGCTTTAGAAACGGCTTCAACAACCAGATCATCAATGCGTGGGGGAGAAAATGCTACTTTCATTTTGTGTATAAATCAAAAATGCCGTTACAAAAGTAAATTAAATGTGAGGAGAATGCACCCTGTCCGGTTTTTCTTTGCCGTAAGCCAATACCAAAGCAATGCCGATTAAGCAAACGAAGATGGTTCCCGCCTGCCGCTCCAGGATACTTTCGGTGAGTGCCGATCCGCCTACCACAAGGGCAAACAAAACGCCTATCGAACGATAAAGTTTTTGGCTCTGGATAAGTGGTTGCAGGATAATCAGAATCCAAATCAGCAAACCGGCAATTCCGGTTCCGGCAAGCTGTTGCAGGTATTCATTGTGCATATTCAGTTTTTTGTCTACGCCCAATTCAAAGCCGGCTTTGGCGTAGTGTGCCGAAAGCATGTCCTGAACCTTGTGCGGCCCTATTCCCAGTGGTAAATTAGCTTTTATGTCGGGCCAAGCCGATTTCCAGGCCATTAGCCTTATTCCCGTGGAAGCGATGCCGCTGGCATATTCGGGCGGATTTACGAGTTCCTGAATGCCGTAATCAATGCGGTTTTTCAGGCTGGGGGAGAGCAGGTACAGGCATGCCGGTAAACTACAAAGCACAATCGCAACCACTATTCCGGTGAGATAACGCTTGTGTATATTGATCCATTGGTATAAACAGATCAGGCTGAACGGAATAAACAGAATCAAACTGATTTTGGCAGAAATGAAAAACAGGCAAAGCATAAAAATGCCCAATTGCAGCAGAATTCCGAAACGGAACTTGCCCTCGTTCTGAATTTCTTCCATCCAAAGCAGGGCCATGGAAATGAGAATGTACATACTGAAGTAAGTAACGTGCATATATCGGCTGAAAGAACCATAGGTGAATACCGAACGATCCTGAAAGCGGAGATAATCCCAGGCTCCCAGGCAAAGTAAACTGATGCAGGCGGCGAAGCATCCGTATATAAACCAGTTTAGGATAGATTTTGCGGCATGTGAAGACATTCCGGACCCAAACAGCATGACCGGAATGAGTAAAAAAGAAAGTTTAACATTGAGCTGACGCAGGGCTTCCGGGTTATCGGTATAGGGCAGGCAGTAGGCGGCAAGAAGCAGGTAGGCGAGTATCCATATCCCCTTTTTTTTGTGCAGGGCCAAATTTTTAAAAATCAACAACGGATGATAACCCAATACAAAAAAGAGAATGGCCGCCGCCTCAACCGGAAATAAAAACTTGGGTTCAAAGGGCAATAAAAAGGCAATCAGGCAAAGGCAGATTAAGAAAAGTTGCCTGATTATTCGTATGGTTTTGCTTGCACCTTTCATTTTTGATTTCCTAAATGTAGGTAAAAGTCAAGAATGGCCGGGCGTATTTTCTGCTCATCAAATGTTGAACATACCAGGTTTTTTCCACCCTCGCTCAGCGTGTTATACAAATTTTCATCTTGGATGATGGAGAGAATGGCATTTGCGGCTTCCTGACTGTTTTCGGGTTTTACGACGATGGCATTTATGCCTTGCCTTGCGGTTTCCACTACCCCGTCAACGGCAGTGGCTACAACGGGTACCCCGGCGGCAGATGCTTCTAAAATTGACATGCCGAAACTTTCTCTACGGGATAAATTGCAAAAAACATCGAGCTCGGCAATTTGTGCCGGAACCTGCGAAGGCGACACTTTTCCGAAAAAAGTAACGGATTCGGCAATTCCAAGGCGTTCGCATAAGGATTGGAGAAAACTAAGTTGCGAACCGCCACCGGTAATATGCAAATGTGCTCCCGGAATTTCTTTTTTCACGAGGGCGAATGCTTCAATTAAAATGTCAATTCCGTAGATATTTTCAAGCGATTTCACGGTTCCGATAACCGGATGGCTTGAACGCTCGGATTGGCTTTTATGCTTTTTACAAGGAAATTGGACAAGGTTTATCCCAAAGGGAATTACCTGCACCGGTCTGCGGGTATATTTACGGGCTTCGCTGGCCATAATTTCTCCGGTACTCTGTATAACCGATGCTTTTGAAAGCACAAAGGATAACAATGTACGATGCAAAAAACTTCTGCGCGGAAAATCAAATACATCCGAACCCCATACGCTCAGGGCATAAGGCCTAAATCCCGAAAGGCGGAAAAGCAAGCCATACGAACTTGTGTAGTGGGCATGTAAAGCATCGGGATGTATTTGGCTAAGTAATAATTTGATGTCTTTGATGGCCTTCAGGTAGCGCCATTTTTGTAAACCGGTATCCGATTTCATCAAGTCAGTTCCTATGTTGTCCTTCGGATAATGTATGTGTATGCCCGGATAGGCTTCCCATTCTTTTAGGCTGTTTCTGTTTAACGAAAAAACATGCATTTCAATACCCGCCAAATGCGCCTGAACAGCCCATCTGAAGGTATGAAGCGAACCGCTGTCACCACCAATCAAAACTTTCATTTTCGCTTCGAATTTGAGTACATATAATCAGTGCGGCAAATAGCAGATAACCCGGTAAATAATAAGCGGCGCCGCTGAGCGAAATTACGCAAAAGAAGAAGAGTCCGAAAGAAACGGCGAGCGCTGTTGAAAGTCGGCCGTTTTTTTTCAGTAATGAATACAGGATTGTGGCAAAACCCAATAAAAGTGCAAACAACCAAACTAATCCGAAGTTTACGGCCAGCTCAAGCCAAAAGAAGTGCAGATCAACCAAACCGGAATGGGTTTTGTGTTGGGTGAACTCATACAATACAGAACCCGGGCCATGCCCCTGAATGGGGTTTTCATTTACGAGTAAACCCGCCCTGTTTATCATTTCTTTTCTAAACGATATGCTGTTTTCCTCTTCCACAATTTCATTATCCTGAAATTTTGGCTCTTGTATACTCGGGAGTGGCTTGAATACATATTCAGAGAACGGTAATTTGAATTGGTTGACCGATTGGAGTGGAATAATTCCTGTGTATGGGTTTAATGATATGAATAACATGGATAAGCCCACTCCGGCCGTACTGAGTATGTTTTTTAACCTTAATTTCCATAAGGCAAGCAAAGGCAAAACAGCCAACATTAACCAAAAGGAAAGCCTTGCACCGGATCCCATGATGAGGATGAGGGTAATGAGGGTAGCGGCCAGCACAAGCCATTTGTTCAGCTTTGAAAACAAAATAAGAGGAAGGAAACATAAGAAAAATAGAGCCAGATTATTTGGATTCCAAAAGAATGCCGTGGGGGTTTGCCTTATGAGTGCAATGTCGCGGGCTTTAAATTTATTGGGGTCAAGGAAGGTTTCTCGGCCCAATTGTTCCAAATAAAACGAATTGCGGCTCCAGGGCCAGGCAAAATCCGTATACATTTCAATGATACCTATTAAGGCAGACAGAATCCATATAACAGCAGCGGTCTTTAATATCAATGAAATGTGTTTTCCATTTTCGGTGAGGATAAAAAGGTTGGCAATCAGCACTGCGCCAAGCGAAATTTGCACAGCCTGATTGATGGCCATGTCCCTGTTAGGTGCCCACATCACACTCAGCCAGATATAGCTAAATAGCAAAAGAGGCAAAAGTGTGGCTTTCAGTTTTTTAAATGACTTTTTTCTGAATAACACATATCCGGAAAATAGGCTTACTGGGAAAATGACCAAGTGAAATAAATAGATTTTTCCGTATCCCAAACCTGGGCCAATCAGTGCTGCCAAGCTAAGAATGACAATACAAACCGCTTGTATTTTTTCAATCGTATTCTTCTTCGTCGGGATATAATGGTCAGTTTCGGTCTTACTCATTTCCTAATAAATCCGGTCGTTTTTTTCTGGTTATTTCTAAGGCTTGGTCTAATCGCCAGGCATCAATGGTTTTGTGGTTTCCCGAGAGTAAAACATCGGGCACTTTTAAGCCTTCCCACACTTCGGGTTTGGTGTAAACGGGCGGGGCCAACAAATTATCCTGAAAGCTGTCACTCAGTGCCGACATTTCATCGCCGATGGCACCGGGTAAAATGCGTACAATACTATCCGTAAGCACCACCGCCGCCTGTTCGCCCCCGGAAAGCACGTAATCGCCAATGCTAATGTCTAATGTTACATATTTATCCCGGATGCGCTGGTCTATACCTTTGTAATGGCCGCAGATTAGAATTAAATTTGATTTCAGGCTGAGTCCGTTGGCCATTTTTTGGTTCAGCGTTTTTCCGTCGGGTGTGAGATAAATAATTTCATCGTATGTGCGTTCGGCAAGCAGTTTGTCCAGCCAGGCTGCCAGTGGCTCGGGTTTCAGAACCATCCCGCCGCCGCCGCCGTATGGGTAATCATCAACTTGCCGGTAATTGCCGATTCCAAAATCACGGATATCATGAATATGGATTTCCACAACCTGCTTTTCCTGGGCTCTTTTCATGATGCTATGGTTGAGCGGACTGAGCAGTTCGGGAACTACGGATAAAATATCGATGCGTAAACTCATGGTTGATGACAAAGGTAATGGCATAGCACGTATATTTAGCCAAATTTTCAAACAGCTTTTTAACATTATGAGCAGCGTACGCATCGAAAACCACGAAGGAATAGCCCTTGTAACCTTAAACCGGGGCACTGCCAATGCCTTAAATCTGGATATGATCCGCGAACTTTCGGATACTTTTACCGCGCTGAGGGATGATGATTCGGTAAGAGGGGCAATTATTACCGGTCAGGCCAACTTTTTTTCGGCCGGTTTGGATGTGATTGAGGTTGCCGGGTATGACAGACCCCAATCGGAAGTATTTTGGCGGGCCTTCGCCGATATGATGTATAACCTGGCTTCATGGCCCAAACCATTGGCCTGTGCCATTAACGGACATAGTCCTGCGGGTGGTTGTATCATTGCCATCACGGCCGATTTCCGTTTTATGGCCGAGGGTAATTTTAAAATCGGGCTGAATGAGGTGCCCGTTGGAATCGTGGTGCCCATGCCGGTTTACAAGTTATACGCCATGTGGGTAGGAACCCGCAATGCATACCAGTATCTTATTCAGGGTAAACTGCTCAACCCCGCCGAAGCTTCTGCTGCCGGTTTGGTTGACGGATTGTTTCCGCAGGAACAGGTATTGGAAGCTACCATGCAGGTGATGAAACAAATGCTGAAACTGGAACCCGGCACCTTTGCCAAAACCAAATTGAATTTGAGAGCCGAAGTGCTGCATTCTCTCAAACATGATTTTGATGCCTCTTTTGGTGATACACTCGAGCACTGGTGGAATCCGGCAGCCCGTCAACGCTTGGATGCCTTAGTAGCCTCGCTCAAAAAATAAAGGCTTAAATACCACGTTTGGATTATTGTTTCTGATTTGAAATCGGTTTACCTTTAACATAAAATATACTATACCTATGAAAAAGTTTGTTGCTGTATTAACACTGCCTGTAATGCTGCTGCTATGCGGCTGTCCCGTGGGATTAGATTTTGCCCCCGGTGTTCCCGGATCTGAAAAAATTGATAAAGACATGATTGGGGCCTGGGAAGCCGAAACTGAAAATGATGTGTTTAAAAAGGTGCAGATTAGCCGTAAAGATGATTTTTCTTTTCATGTAAAAGTTTCAGAAACGGGTACAATGTATGCCCTGGATGCCAGTGAAACGGAATTTACGGGTTGGAATACGATAATAGACAAACAGCCGATTTTCTACGTAAAATCATCTGAAAATAAATATTACTGTTATGGATACAAAGTGGATGCAAAAGCCGGAATCCTAACATCGTATGATGTTTCACTGTTGGTAGGTGGAATTGATGCGGTTACCTCTACCAATGCCTTACGCAAAGAAATCAGTGAATCCTTAAAAAATCCGGATTGGTATAAAGAACCAACCGTATACGTAAAGAATTAAAATCAATTTTTACCTTAATAAGAAATGGATTTCATGCAAAATGGAATCCATTTCTTTATTGTGAATTCAAATATTCACAGAATTTGGCACTGATGATATCCCGGTTAAATTTTTCGGAAACATAGGTATATCCGTTGGTGGTCAGTTGCTCTCTCAAAATTGGATCCTGCTCAAGCTGTCGTATTTTTTCAGCTAATTCGTGGTGATTTTCAGGTTCGGCATACAATACACATTTTCCGTCTTTTTCAAATAAATCACGGGCCTCGCCGTCAACGCCCAATATCACGGGTACTTTCATGGCCAGATTTTCAAATATTTTGGAGGGTATGGCACCCAAAAACAAATCAAGCTTTCGCAAGGGAATAATAGCCGCATCCACTGAAGAAAGAATAGATTTCATTTCCGGCTTTTTCACGGCATCAAAAAAATAAACCTGCGTTAAATTCAGTTCAGATTTTAATTGAATCAGCTTTTCTTTTTCGGGGCCGCTTCCTACCAGCAGGTATTTTATATTTGACTGATTCCGGGTTTCGTTTGCAGCCTTTAGAATAATTTCCAAGCCCTGGGCATAGCCTATAATGCCGGCATAAAGGCATAAGAAATCATCCTTTTCAAATCCCTTGTTCTTTCTCCAGGCATCATTTTTTTCGGGTACGTAAAGCGATATATCTACTCCGTTCGGTAACCAGTATACTTTTTTATGGGGAAGCCTTTTTTGTATATCTTTTACAATACCCTGGGTTTGTCCGGTTACAATATAAGACCTGTTATATAAAAATTCTTCCAACAACGTGGCAATTCCCAGAATGGTCTTGTTTTTTACGATTCCCAATTTTTCTGCACTTTCCGGCCAAAGGTCGGATACGTTGAAAATAAAACGGGCATTAAAAATGAAGGACAGAAGCCAACCGGTTTTGCCCAGGAATAGGGGAGGGCTTTCGCATAGAAGGTAATCATGGCTGCGAAGTGAAAATAATCCGACAATAAATGAGCTTATAACAAAAGAATAGTAATTCAAAATTCGATGAATGAACCCTTTATTTTTTGAAACATAAATCCAGGAACGGATAATTTTAAGGCCATCCATTTCTTCTTTTACCATCCATTTATTTCGGTATGACGAATGAATTTGCATACTCGGGTAATTGGGCATTGCCGTGAGTATGGTTATGTCAAACCCCTGTTTTCGCAGGCGCACGGCTAATTCATAGAGCCTGTTTTGCGGAGCCCCTACCTCAGGCGGAAAATATTGTGTTAGGATGGTCAGCCTCATGTGTTCGAATTATTTTTTTGCTTTTGAGTCTGCTGTATCAAATAATAATAAGCTACTCCCACCGAAAGCAAATAATAAAAAATTTGTCCGCCCGCAAAGGCGTAAAGTGTGCCATAAAAATCAGCGCCCGAGTAGTGATACCCTCCATAAAGGCTGATGAGTACGATGAAAAAATGCAAAATTTCTAGTACAAGTAATGATTTTTGGGTACCCATTTTCAGATGTACGTTTGAGAGCGAAAGGGAAACGGTTGAAAAGACCATCCACAGCACCATGATTCTGGAAATAGGAAGGATTTCAGCCCAACGCTCGCCCAAGATAAAGGTAATCCAAGCCTGGGGAATGAGATAAATCATTGCCGTAAGGCCAATTCCGCCGGCAAATAGTATAAGCGCAAACTTTGTATATAGTTTTTTGAGTTGTGAATAGTCGTCAATCAGGGTTATTTTTTTATAAAAAACCTGAGCAAATGCGCTGGATAAAATACCTACTGCCACGCCGATATAACTGATTGCCGGCCCTAAAAAACCTATTTTTTCATTTCCGAAACGGTTAAATACAAACTGAAAAAAGAAGTAGGTAATACCCGTGGTGATAAGGGTAACAGGCATCACAAACATCGGAAAGGCTCTTTCTTGTTTGGCCAATGTTTTTATTTCAGATACCGAACCGAACCGGAGTACTTTTTTGTCGGCCTTTAAAAACAGATAGGCGGTGTAAAAAAACGCGGCTGCCTGCCCGAAAATACGCCCCAGAATCAGGCCGGGAGCTAATCCGCCCAGGGGCTTGGCTGAGGCAATTTTAAAAGGCTCAGAGGCCATGGAGTTAATAAATTTTCCGGCGGCCATTTTCCGGTAACGTTGTTTATCGTTCAGCCAGTGGTTTAAGGCATTAAAGCTTCCGAAAAACCAAACGGATAAGGGAATAAGAAAAATTAGGTAGCCCAGCTCCCGCACCAGTTTGGTATCCGATGCAAGGGTGTATACCAAACCCATGGCCGGAAAAATCAGCAAGGCGGATACAGAAACAGTAAACAGGCTTAGAAAAAGTAGGTTTGCCTTGTTTTTAAGGCGTTTCTGTTTAACGATGGCCATATCGTATTTCAGGCTCGACATGTCAATCAGTACTTCACTCAGCGAAACATAAATGGTAAATATGCCAAATGCCTCCGGACCGTAGAAATAGCGTTGCAAAACAGGTAAGGTAATGAAGAGAATAAGCTGCCCGGCCAATGTACCGCCGGCCAATGTAAATACATGGCGACCGAAACTTCCTTTTGCAATGAGATTTGCCGGATTCATCAATGGGTACTGGCCTCTTTGGTATTGATTAATGGCCAAATATATACACAATAATCCGTAAGGTACATTAATGCTTCACGTTTGCCGTCATCATTTCCAGATAGAAAGCAACGTGTTTTTTGAGGTCTTTACGTTCTACTATTTTATCCAGAAAGCCCGATTCCAACACGAATTCGGAGGTTTGAAATCCTTCGGGTAAATCACGTTTGATGGTTTCTTTTACTACCCTTGGCCCGGCAAACCCGATTAAGGCATTGGGTTCGGCAATGTTTAAATCGCCCAGCATGGCAAAAGAGGCCGTAACACCACCCGTGGTAGGATTGGTGAGTAAAGAGATATACGGAAGCTTGGCTTTGGACAGTTGGGTAAGCTTGGCCGATGTTTTGGCCATTTGCATTAATGAGAATGCGCCTTCCATCATCCGTGCTCCCCCCGATTTAGAAATAATCATAAACGGGGCCTTGTGCTTAATGGCATAATCAATGGCCCGCGAAATCTTTTCACCCACCACTGAGCCCATGGATCCGCCAATGAAGTCGAAATCCATACAGGCAATCACGGTTTCTTTTCCGTCAATTTTACCTACGGCTGTTTCAATGGCATCTTTCAAGCCGGTATTGCTGATTACCTGTTTTACCCGGTCGGTATATTTTTTGGTATCGGTAAAGTTCAGCGGGTCTCCCGAAATAATCTTGGGATTCAGTAATTTGTACTTCGCTTTATCAAAGAAAATGGCAAAGTATTCCTCCGAACCTATACGGTCATGAAATCCGCAGTTCGCACATACATACATGTTCTCTGCATGCTCTTCGGAGCGGGTAATATGTTTGCACGAAGAACATTTGTACCAAAGTCCTTCGGGAGTTTCCTTCTTATCTTCGGTAGATGTTAATATACCGCTTCTGATACGCTTAAACCACGACATATAGTTCCCGTTTAGCTGAGTAAATTTAATTAATGCCTGTTAGGCAATTGTAACACCATTGTCAAGATAAACATCCTGAATGGCATTAAGTAGGGCAATGCCCTCATTCATCGGTTTCTGGAACGCTTTACGGCCCGAAATGAGTCCGTGTCCGCCGGCACGTTTGTTGATTACCGCAGTAGCCACGGCTTCTTTCAGGTCGCTTGCTCCTTTTGATGCACCGCCCGAGTTAATCAAACCGATGCGGCCCATATAGCAGTTGGCTACCTGGTACCGGCATAAATCAATCGGATGATCGGTGGTCAGCTCGGTGTATACACGTTTGTCAATTTTACCGTAGCTGCTGTCGCCCATCTGCACGGCTGTATAACCGCCGTTGTTTTCGGGCAGTTTTTGTTTAATGATGTCGGCCTGAATGGTAACACCCAGGTGATTGGCCTGTCCGGTAAGGTCGGCACTTACATGGTAATCTTTGTCTGTTTTAAAGGCATTGTTTCGCACATAACACCATAAAACGGTGGCCATACCCAATTCATGGGCCATTTCAAAAGCTTTGGCAATTTCAACAATTTGGCGGCTGCTTTCCGAAGAACCAAAATAAATGGTGGCTCCCACGGCAACGGCTCCCATGTTCCAGGCATCCTTAATGGTTCCGTAAAGCACTTGGTCGGCTTTGTTGGGGTAGGTAAGCAGTTCGTTATGGTTAATTTTAACCATGAACGGAATTTTGTGGGCATATTTACGTGAACAGGCTGCCAGTACACCATAGGTAGAGGCCACGGAATTACATCCGCCTTCGATGGCCAGTTTCACGATATTTTCAGGATCAAAATAAGCAGGATTGGCGGCAAAACTTGCGCCGGCGCTGTGTTCAATACCTTGGTCAACCGGCAGTATTGACACGTAACCCGTACCACCCAGGCGTCCGTGGTTGTATAGGGTTTCAATACTTCTCAGGGTTTGGTTGCTGCGGTTGCTGAGAGAAAAAATCCGGTCGGTAAAATCGGCACCCGGCAGGTGAATCTGCTCTTTTGTGATGCCCGTACAGGTATAATTGAGCAGGTATTCTGCTTCGTTGCCTAAAATTTCGCTAAGGTTTGCCATTTATGTTATCTCATTAAACAGGGGGCAAACTTAGTCATTTTTCGCTTTCCCGCAATCGGTTTCCAACACTCCGCTCTCATTCTGTTTCCCACTCTGTTTCCTCTCACTCTCACTCTGCTTCTCACTCTCATTCTGTTTCTCACTCTCCCCCGACAGCCATCGGGGCTCACTCTGACCTCCTGTCCAGTCCCGGAGCCCGGAACACCGTGCCGCTGCCGTAGCGCAGGTTGAGTTTGTCAAGTGCCTTGTATAGTTTTATGCGTTCCTCGCTGTCGTCAAACAGGTTAATTTGGTAATGTCCGTTAACCAGATCGCTCAACCGTAGCCCCACGAGCCTAATCAGCATGCGGCGTTCGTACAGTTTGGCAAACAGATTTTTTACCGCCGGTATCACCACATGGTCGGCCGATGTGTACGGAATCCGCATTTGTTTGGTGTGTGTATCAAAATCGCTGTAGCGTATTTTTATGGCCAGGGTAGAGGCCAGCTTAGCTTCGCTCCGCAGTTTGGCGCACAGTTCCTCGGCCATGCTGATGAGCAGGCTTTCTATTTTTTTTACGTCCGTGGTATCGGTTTCAAAGGTATGTTCGGTACTTATGCTTTTCCGTTCGTTGTAGGGTTCAACGGGCGTATTGTCAATTCCGTTGGCCTTTTTCCATATATGAAGCCCGTTTTCGCCCAGGGCCGATTTCAGCATTTCCGGCGGCATCTGCTGCAAGGTGCCTATTTGACTTACGCCCATGGAGCGCAGCAGTTCGTAGGTTTTGCTGCCCACGCCCGGTATGCGTTTCACCGGCAGCGGAGCCAGAAAACCTTTTTCCGTACCATGCAGAATCTGCATACGCCCGTTGGGTTTCGATTCGCCCGTGGCAATCTTGCTCACGGTTTTGTTCACCGATAGCCCGAAAGAAAGCGGAAGCCCTGTTTCTTTTATGATGGTATTGCGCAACTCATCCGCAAACCGGTACGAGCCAAAAAAACGCTCAAGCCCCGTAAAGTCCATGTAAAATTCATCAATCGATGCCTTTTCAAATACCGGGCTTTTGTCCCGTATGATGTCGGTTACCAAATGGGAGTACTCACTGTACTTGGCATGATCGCCGCGTACCACAATGGCATGCGGACAAAGTCTTTTCGCCAATCGTACCGGCATGGCCGACCGCACCCCGAAAGCCCTTGCCTCATAACTGCATGAGGCCACCACACCCCGGTCACTTTCTCCGCCTACAATAAGGGGTTTACCTTTCAGGCGGCTGTCCATCAGGCATTCAACCGATACAAAAAACGAATCCAGGTCCATATGAACCACGTTTTTCAGTTCCGTTTCCTTCTCAAGTAACATGTATATATATGTAGTGTACCGGCAAAAAAAATGGCATAAAGCCCGACCTTAATATACAGAAAGAAAATGTTCATGTCCATTTCAGTATTCATTTTTTTTTTGGGCGTGGTTAGGCATAGGACGTCTATCGGGGCTGGGGTTCCGGCTTTCCGCTATAGTCCCTCCGCGCGGCTCCGGGCGCTGCCGCTTCAATCCGGCACGCATTCCGGGGCGGGTTTTTTGATAATTTGGTAATTTGATAATTTGATAATTTGAAAATGTGCTGATGATGCCATTGCCTTTTGCCTAAGAACTATTGCCTACTGAATCAAGAGCCAAGAGCCAAGAACCAAGACATGATGACAACTATCAAACTATTGCCCCGTCTTTCAACATTATTTAGGCATTTACACCCCAATATCAGATAATCAATAACTATTGCCCATTGCCTCCTGCCTATTGCCTCCTGAATCAAGAGCCAAGAACCAAGAGTCAAGACATGATGACAACTTGCGAACTATTGCCCCGTCTGTCAACATTATTTAGGCATTTACAGATAACAACAGATAACCAATAACTATTG